>Ga0209979_1000042_pt1 | contig 225232 bp, 203 predicted proteins | sample AnhtaG_FD_183114 | JGI IMG/M metagenome (GOLD analysis project Ga0209979, IMG submission 183114) | Deep subsurface microbial communities from Anholt, Denmark to uncover new lineages of life (NeLLi) - Anholt_01485 metaG (SPAdes) (version 2) | ecosystem: Environmental > Aquatic > Marine >...
TTCTGCGTCTCGGTTTGCGACAGTTTGCAGCAGGAATGCTATCGGTGCTCACTTTGGGAATTCTTAACCGGGTGATGAAAATAGAGCTTGGTTTGAACCTGATGGTGACGAGCCTGGTCATCGGGGCCCACTATTTCGCCGCTGTTGTCGCCATTCCCTTCGGCCACCGCTCCGACAGACACCCGTGGCAAGGTTATCACCGCACCCCCTACATCGCCCTGGGCACGGTCCTTACCGCCTTGACTACAGCGCTGGCCCCTTTGGTAGCCTTCTTTCTAGCCAGACAGGGTGGTTCCCTCCCGGCCGCAGCAGTCGGCGCGGGCCTTTTCCTGCTTATGGGCGCTGGAATGTACGTGGCAGGCACGGCCTATCTTTCCCTTATCACCGACCTCACCGTTGAAGAAGAAAGAAGTAAAGTGGTTGCCATCACCTGGGCGATGATGATGGTAGGCATCTTGGCTGGGGTTTTCCTGAGCACTCGGGTGATGGAGCATTACAGCCCCGAGCGCCTGGTGACCCTCTTTCTGGTGATGGCCGCGCTGGTGGTGGCCCTCACCGCACTGGCCGTATGGGGCCAGGAACGCCCTAGAGCCACTGATCCTTCGGACAAGGCTCTGACCCTGAAGCAGGCGGTGCGGCTCCTAACCATCAGCCAGCAAACCCGTTTCTTCTTCGCCTTCCTTTTCGGAGGCATCTTCTTCCTGTTTGTGCAGCAGATGGCCCTGGAGCCCTTCGGTGGCGATGTCTTTGGCCTGAGCGTGAAGGAAACCACCTTGTTCAACGCTTATCAGATGGTCGGGGTATTGTTGGGAATGGGAGTAACTGGCGGGTGGCTGGCGAAGCGCCTCGGCAAAAAGGCAGCGACGGGACTGGGAGCAGTCGTTTCCGCCATCGCCTTTGCCTTCCTAGCCGTGGCCTCCGTAGGGGGGTATCTGCCGCTGGTAAGGCCAGCCATCTTCGTTACAGGGCTGGGGATGGGCATCTTCACCGTGGGGGGGCTTGCTTTGATGATGGACCTGACTGTGAAGGAGCAAGTGGGCCTCTTTGTGGGGGCCTGGACCCTGGCCCAGGCTCTGGCCAACGGGTTGGCCTCGGTGGGAGGAGGTATCCTACACGACATGGCGTTAGCCCTTTGGGGCTCGGAGGCGGGGGCCTACGCTCTGGTTTTCCTGGTCGAAGCGGGGGGGTTGCTGGGGATTATCGCCCTGTTGCTCCAGGTGGATGTAGCGAAGTTTAGAAGCGAAGTGGCCAAATTGTCCTGGCATTTCCTCGCTGAGGCAACCTAAGCGCTGGTGCTATTTGGCGCGAGGTTTATGGAGACATGTTGCGGAGAAAGCCGCCGTGAGAAACGGGAAGTGGAAGAGGGGGTTCAGAAGAAGATATATAACCCTGCAGGGCTATAAGGACGGGAGGTATGGCCTGCTTTTGAGTCTTCTCATGGCCTATTACGAGGGGGTGAAATACCTGAAACTTTGGCGGCTTCAGAGGAGAGGGGCTTGATTTTCACAAGAGACTCATGGTAGTGGGTTCTAGGGGGGGCAAGCCTAGAGCATGGTTTCTTCGTCTAAGAGTTATTTGACGAAGAAACGGCGGGCATAACCCCCTTGACGAACGGAACCTTTTGGGGTATTTTCAGGAGCGAGTTCCCATCCGCGACAAGCAATAACCTCACTTTGTTTGTGTGAACGGGTCACAGCGGCTGCAGGGGGAAGCGCGCGGTGGCAGCCAGGGCTCAATTCTGGTCGATCACTCTTGCAGCGAAAGGAGGATCAAAGATGTGTGAGTTTTGCACCAAACACGGGGAGGGGAAGAAGTGGTACCTCCAAATGAAGAACTATGCGGACGAATTGCTACATGAGGAACTTTCCTCCACCCAAAAGGAGATCGTTAAGGCCACGACGCGTCTCGAGTGGAATAATCGCTTCTGGGAGAACTATGTGATGCCGGCGATGGGCGGTGTGTCCAAGGCGCGAGACGAGCTACAAGGTGCGCTGCCATCTACCGAGCCTCCCGAGGGTGAACCCTTCGCAGCCGAGACCGCGGAAGATTGGAAGGTCGAACATTTCGGTCAGGTACTGCCCCTCGAGGACGTTGAAAAAGTGATAGATATGGTGGACTCTATCACGAGATTGCCTTGCGGATGCCGGTTCATTTCGATAGGGAAGACAGATAAACGATACTGTTTTGGCTTAGGGGTAGACAAATGGGGCATACTAGGCAAGTACCCTGATGCCGCTTCGTCGCTGGAGGTGCTGGAAAAGGCAGAGGCTAAAAGGATCTTTCGCAAATACGATGAGGAAGGGCTGATGCATAGTATTTGGACAGGCGTAACCCCTTATGTTGTGGGCATATGTAACTGCGATCGTGATTGTAGGGCCTACAAGAGGTACTTTGAGAAGGGAGGTATTCTTCATTTCTTCCGAGCGGAATACATCTGCCAAGTAGATTGGGACCTCTGCACGGGGTGTAAGTCTTGTATGAGTCAATGTCAGTTCGGCGCCCAATTCTACTCCTCTGCACTTTCCAAAGTCTGCATCGATCCCGCCAGGTGTTTCGGATGCGGGGTGTGCAGGGCGGTATGTCCAACCGAGGCCATTACGCTTCTTCCGAGGGAGGAAGTTCCTGAGGCGGCAAATGTTTGGCTAAAGTGAAGGGGAGTCCTACTTCCCTGAATTGCCTAAAGACCTACGCCATTCGTCCTTTTGACCGGGCACTTTGACTTTGAAAAATCGAGGGCTGAGATCTACCTCAGCCCTTCTCGTATCGCTCTAGGCGTTATTTGACGAAGAACTGGCGGCTAGTAGCGGTTTGACCAACACAATCCAGTGTAGTATTTTGAGGGGTGAGTTCGGATACTCGGGATGAAGGCCCAGTTTGGAGAGACCTGGCTCGGGTCTCTGTCAGCGAGGACGAGGCACTGTCTAAATCTGTAAGGAGGGCGTGATGGAATACACACATCTTGGTCGCAGCGGTCTAAAGGTCAGCCGACTTTGCCTGGGTACGATGAACTTTGGCCCTCTTACCAGCGAAGCCGATAGTTTCGCTATCATGGACAAGGCGCTGGAATCAGGCATCAACTTCTTCGACACAGCCAACGTCTACGGCTGGCGCAAGGGGGAGGGAGTCACCGAAGCCATCATCGGACGCTGGTTGGCCCAGGGCGGCGGTCGCCGCGAACAAATCGTCTTGGCCACCAAGGTCTATGGGTCCGTGGGTGATGGCCCGAACGAGCGCGGATTATCGGCGTATCACATGCGGTATGCCTGCGAGGAAAGCCTGCGGCGCTTGCAGACCGACCACATCGACCTTTACCAGATGCATCACATCGACCGCGAGACGCCTTGGGAGGAAATCTGGCAGGCGATGGAGCAACTGGTGGGCGAGGGGAAAATCCTCTACGTCGGGAGCAGCAACTTTGCTGGCTGGCACATCGCCCAGGCTCAGGGTACCGCGAGCGCACGGCAGTTCATGGGCCTGGTATCAGAACAGAGCCTATATAACCTAAGTGCCCGCATGATAGAGCTGGAAGTCATACCTGCCTGTAGGGCCTATGGACTGGGCTTGCTTCCCTGGAGCCCACTAGGGGGCGGGCTGTTGGCCGGTGCCTTGCAGAAGGCAAGCGAAGGACGGCGGGCAGCGGAGCACGTACAGGAAGCGGTTGAGAAGCACCACGCTCAACTTGAAGCGTACGAATCGCTCTGTCGAGAGCTTGGTGAGAAGCCGGCGGATGTGGCCCTGGCCTGGCTGCTCCAGAACGCAGCCGTGACGGCTCCCATCATCGGGCCGCGCACACTGGAGCATTTGGAAGGGAGTTTGCGTGCACTAGAGATTGAACTGTCGGAGGATGTCCTAGCCCGCCTCGATGAGATCTGGCCTGGCCCTGGTGGCGAAGCGCCCGAGGCCTATGCCTGGTAGACTGACGCCAAATATGCCACGTAGTAAAGATACCTGAGTTTCTACCCTAGCGACAGGAGCGGTCAATCTGCGAAGGTTACGAGCAGTTGGCACAACACGATGGCGTTAGGAGCGCGTGGAGGTGAGAACAGCCTGCCATCTCTACCCGAAAGGGGCAATTGGTTTTTGACCGGGGACTTTGATTTGGAAAAATCGAGGGCTGAGATCTATCTCAGCCCTTTTCTTGTCCCTCTAAGAGTTCGATTAACCGGGGGTACCCTTCCCGCAGGAGTTCCTCTATCTCATCAGCGCATTCCTGGTAGAGTTCTAGGGATTCTGTGCCGTAGGGGTCTTCTATGTCGTAGTTTTCGCCTGCCAATTCACTTAGCAGGTAGATCTTGCTTCCTTGCTGGGGGAACTCCAGGCTCAGCACCTCCTTGTGGCCTTGGGTCATCACCACCACTAGGTCGGCATCTTCCATGTCTTGAGAGGTCAGGCTGTGGGAGCGGTGGGAGGAGATATCGAGGCCCCGCTCGGCCATCACTTCCACGGCTAGGGGGGCAGGAGGATGATCCTCCACCGTCCAGGTACCCGCGGAGGTAACCTCGTACTCCTCCTCCCGGCCCTGGGCCTTAAGCAACCCTTTCGTGAATCCCACGGCCATGGGTGAACGGCAGAGGTTCCCCGTACAGACAAAAAGGAGTCGTTTGTTGTCTTCAATCACGTTGGTTCCGGCTCGATGAGGCCGTAGTTACCATCTCGGCGTCGATAGAGGACGTTCACCTCCCCGGTGCTGGCGTTGAAGAAGACGAAGAAATCGTGGCCCAAGAGTTCCATCTGCTCTATAGCCTCTTCTTCATCCATGGGCCTCACTGGAAAGCGCTTGGTTCTCACGATGCGGGGTGTTTCCTCTTCCTCAAGAGGGGGGAGCCCCTTTTCTCTCCCTCGCCCTCGGCGATACCTTTTCTCCTTGTACCGTATTATCTGGCGGTGGATCTTGTCCAGAGCCGCATCGACAGAGGCGAAGATATCGGAAGACCTCTCTTCGCTGCGCAGGATAGCGCCCTTGCTTTTGAGTGTGATCTGTGCCACCTGGCTGTGCTCGGCATCTCTTGTGCCCTCCACGGCCAGTTCCACTCGCGCCTCGCCGGCGGTGGGAAGGTAGCGATCTAGTTTCTTGACCTTCTTCTCCACATATCTTCGCAGCACATCGCCGATCTCCATATTCTTGCCGGTGATGATGATATTCATCTTAGAGTTCCTTTCTCCTAGGTCTCTCGGGCTAGGACCAAGGCCCAGACGGACCGCGCCCCCTTCTGACGGAGGGCCTCTGCACAAGCCTCCAGGGTAGCCCCGGTGGTAGAGACATCGTCGATGAGAAGAACCCGCTTATCTCTTGACTTTTCACCTCGGCCGCGAAAGGCACCCCTCACGTTCTGGCGCCTTTCATCAGCCCTGAGAGCCACCTGAGACGCGGTCTCTCTGATACGCACCAGGCTCCCCTCTTCTACCGGTAATCCGCTTCGCTCGCTCAGTTCCCGGGCCAAGAGCGCTGCTTGATTATACCCTCTTTCCCGCAATCTATCCATGTGTAGGGGTACAGGCACGATCAACTGCGCGGGCCAGGGGTTCTCCAAGAGATAGAGATGCATCAGATCCGCCAAGGGAAGGGCCAGTCTACGCTTTTGGCGGTACTTGAACTGGTAGATGGCGCGCTTTAGAGGACCTCGCAGGTATCCTACCCCCCTGATGCCGTCGATGGCCAAAGGGTCTATCTGACAGGAGAGACAAGGATCTTCTACCGAGGGAAGCCCGCACCGAAAGCAGAGAGGCGGTTCTATGAACTCGATTTCGCTGATACAGGCGGAGCAAAGCCAAGAACCTGAGCGACCACATCCGGCGCAACGGGGAGGGAAAAGAAGATCCAAAAGAGAATTTTTCGCTTTTCGCCACCCTTGCCTTGGGCTCAAGCGTTCGCCTCAACCGATCTCTCTTCCAGCCGATCTCCTATCTTGGTCCCCGAGCGGACGATAGTTCCGGCTGGGAGTTCTAGCACCGAGTGTGCTCGTCGGACAAGGGGGCCCAGTCGATTGGGGCGCAAGGAGTAACAGGCGTATGCCACTGCCCCCTCGTCATCCAGGTAGAGAACGTCGATGGGGAAGGCCATGCCGAAAGTGTGGATCCAAGTGCAGGGTTCGATGAGGAGTCCTTCTCCCTCCTCTAAGCAAGAACGCCCCATGAGGCCCTTGGCTCTATCCCAGAATCTTTGGGCCTTCCGGACCCGGATGGCGAGGATGCAACCTCGGGTGAGATTGACTAGGCTAAAACATTCCACCGGTGACGAAGACGTCTCGGAGTTTAGGGATAGCAGGACCCAGGAGTACTACCAGGATGGCTGGGAAGATGAGGAAGGTGAGAGGGATCAACATCTTGATCGGGGCCTGTTGGGCCAACTCCTCAGCCCGTTGCCGACGTCGGATGCGCATCTGTTCTGATTGGATACGGAGCACCCGGGCGATGCTGACGCCCAACTGGTCAGCCTGGATGATAGCGGCTACGAAACTAGTGAGTTCGGGCACTTCGGCACGATCCGCCATATCGCGCAGCGCCGCCCTTCGCCCCTTCCCCATCCTTATCTCGGCGATGGTGCGCGCAAAGGCCCAACTCAACTCATTATCCCACTTCTCCGTCACCATATTCATAGCCGCGTCGAAGCCCAGGCCTGCCTCCACGGTGACGGTCAAAAGATCCAGGGCATCGGGGAGAGCCTTCAAGATCTCTCCCTGTCTCCGCTTGATCTTCCTCCCCAACCAGATGAGGGGTAAATAAAACCCTAGCACTCCCAGAAGGGTGGTGAAGAGGACTAGGTTGGGAAGGGGAGCCCGAGCCAGAAGTAGAAGCCCGAAGGGAAGAGCCCCACAGATCAGAGCGGAAAGCCCCCGAACTCCCAGGAACTCGACCGCCCCCCAGTTATAGGGGCTGCCAGCTAATTCCAGGCTGTGGCGTAGCTTCTCTACGTTACGACGAGGAGCCAGACGGCCGACAAAACCGACTATCCCCTGAATAAGGGGTTTTAGCACCCTTTCAGAGAAGGGTTCGCTCAGTTCGATCTCCTCCAGGGTCAGGACCTGCCGGGTGGCGAACTGGTCCAGGCGGGCTTGCACCGGATCCACCGTCCGCGGGGAGGCCAACCCCATGAAGATGAGGACGATGCTCCCTCCTAGGGCTAAGGCCAAAAGGAAAGGTAGATAGACCAACATTTTCTATACCTCTATGGCCACTATCCGTTGAATAATAAAGAAGCCGGTAACCATCCCTATGGCCGCTGTGATGAGCATGGCCAGGCCGCATTGGTCCGTGAAGAGAACCGACATATATTCTCGGTTTACGATGAAGAGGAAGGCTCCTAACGCGAAGGGAAGGAAGGCTATGATATATCCCGATAACCTCTGGCCCGCGGTGATAGTCCGGATCTCTCCTTTGATCCGCACCCTCTCGCGGATAGTATGTCCGATGGTCCCTAGGATCTCCGCCAGGTTTCCTCCTACTTCGTGATGGACGTTAATAGCCGTGATCATCAGATCCAGGTCGTCGCTATTCACACGCCGGAGGAGGTTATTGAGGGCTTCCTGATTGGAGAGACCTAAGCCTATCTCCCGTACCACCCGGCCGAACTCGTCGGAGACGGGAGGGGCCAGTTCCTTGGCTACCGTCTCCATAGATTGCAGGAGGCTATAGCCAGAGCGGAGGGAGTTGGCCAGAAGCGTGATGGTGTCGCCTAACTGGTTGTTGAAAGCGATCAACCGGCGCCGCTGGCGCATCTTAACATAGAGACGGGGGATATAGAAGCCCAGGAGGCCACCCACTATGGCCAGGATATCCCGGAAGAGAAGAAGGCCGATCAGGAAGCCTATGAGCGTAGAGGCTACATTGAAGAGAAAATACTCTGCTATAGTGAGTCTTAAATCGGCTCTAGCCAGTTCAGTGGCCATCCGCTCGCCAAAACTCTGCCGAGCGATGGCGCGATTGAGACCCGCCACTATGAGAGGTCTCTTTTGCGCCCTTCCCATCCCTCGGGATCCCTGTCCCTTGGGATCCCTCTGGGATGGGACGGGATCCTGTAAGGACTCCCTGGCTGATGAGGGGCTCTCGGCTTCTCGAGCAGTGTACCGCCCTAACCGTGTCTGGATTAGCTCTCCCTCACCACCTATGGTTCGAGCCACCCCCCAAAAGAGAACGACAATGGAGAGGCCGGCCATCGCCGCTATGATCAGGATAGGGTCCACGCTTCCCCCTTTCAGAGCCTCCGCCCACGGGCATCATAGCCAAATATGTGGGGAGAAAGATGGATCCCTGAAGCCTCGATTAACTCCACAAATTTGGGTCGGACCCCGGTGGGGCGTAACTGGCCGATGAGCTTCCCTCCCTCATATCCCAACTGCTCGAACGCAAAGATATCTTGCATGACGATGACCTCGCCCTCCATCCCTTGTACCTCCGTCACCGCGACCACCTTCCGAGAGCCATCTCGCATCCGTTCCTGGTGGACGATGAGGTGGATAGCGGAGGCGATCTGTTCCCGGATCGCTCGGTGGGGGAGATCCTGGCCGGCCATGAGGACCATGGTCTCCAGGCGGGCTAGGGCATCGCGAGGGCTGTTACAGTGGAGGGTGGTCATGCCCCCATCATGGCCGGTGTTCATCGCTTGGAGCATATCCAGGGCCTCCCCTCCTCGCACCTCGCCCACGATGATCCGATCGGGGCGCATTCGGAGGGAGTTGATGACCAGATCCCGGATGGTCACCTTGCCTTTCCCCTCTATGTTGGGGAGGCGAGACTCCAACGATACCACATGCTCTTGTTGGAGCTGAAGTTCGGCGGAGTCCTCGATGGTTACTATCCGCTCATTGCTAGGGATATAGCCAGAGAGAACGTTCAGAGTGGTTGTCTTGCCGGAGCCGGTGCCGCCGGTGACGAGGATATTCAATCGCGCCTTGACGCAGGCTTCGACGAACTCCGCCAACTCCGGCGTGAGGGTTCCCAACTCTACGAAATCCTCTATGGTGAAGGGGATCTTGGCGAAGACGCGGATGGTGATCACCGGCCCGACAATGGAAAGAGGGGGGATGATGACATTTACTCGGTCGCCATTGGGCAGTCGGGCGTCCACATAAGGTTGACTCTCATCTACCCGGCGGCCCAGGGGAGCGACAATCCGATCTATGATGCGCAACACATGGTCGTCGCCCTCAAACTTGTAGGGGGTCTTTTCCACCTTGCCGTGACGCTCTACGTAGATATTGTCTGGGCCATTGACCATGATCTCCGTCACCGTCTCATCCCGGAGGAGAGGCTCCAAAGGCCCCAGACCGAGGATCTCTGCGGCCACCTGTTCGAAAAGGGTCATCCGCTCAGCCCGGCTGAGGATGATATTCTCCTCAGCCAAGACAGCATTAAAGATCTCCTCGATCGCCCCCCTCACCTCTGTAGTCCTGGAGAGGTCCATCCGGGGGTCGAGTTCAACGATGACCTTTCTCTGGATTTGGCTCTTCAGTTCGGAGTAGGCGTCGAGAGTGGGCCTGGCGCGCCCTCGCTTGGCGCGCAACTCTTCTAATTTCGAAGGCGCGACCTGCGGAGAACCCCCTTGGTTCCTCTCGATCCTTTTGAGAAGCGACATGGCTTTTGACCTCCCCTCTTTTATGCGATGGTTCGTTTATCCCTCCAGGATACCGGGGGAGCCGAAAATCCGTCTTGTTAAACCCCTGGACCCCAACACCGCTTCCTCGGGTATAGCCTTCTCTACCTTAGAAGAGGATGAGATAGGCCAGAGTCAAGAGGCCAAAAACAAGAAAGGCGGTGAGAGCGCTAACTAAAGCGATGAAGAGCGGTGAAGGAGAGACCTTTTCCTTCTCAGAGACCATGGGTGGGCCGACAGTCTCCAATTCTCCCCTCAGTTGATGGGCCAAGGCCAAGATATCTTGGGAGATCGGTCTACTCTTTTGACCGATGAGCAGAGGTATCCCTTGATTGGCGGCGGCGAGAGCGGCCTCGCGGTCGTTACCGATGCGGCAAGCGATGGGGTACTTTATACTAGCCTCGATATCCTCCTCTGGGATAGAGCCTCGGCGATCCACCTTGTTAAGCACCAACATCATATTTTCCAGGGGGTGATCCAAAGCCTCCATCACCTCGAAGAAAAGTCTCGCGTTCTTGATGGTCGGTATATCTGGGGTGATTACCAAGAGGATCTTGTCGGAGCCCTCCAGAACTGCCAATGTCAAGTCGGAAAGGGATGACTCCGTATCGACAACGATATAATCATAGATACCCTGTAATTGGGCCAAGATCCTCCTCATATGCTCAGGGGCCACCAGATCCGCCATCTCAGGCCCAAGAGGTGCTAGGAGGACCTTGACGCCGGAGGAATGAGCCTGCATCACCTCTTCTAAGAGGATATCGTCCAACTCCTCGATGCGAGGCGCCAGGTCGGCGATAGTGCTTTGGGGTTGGAGGTTCAAGAGTACCCCCAGGTCGCCAAACTGTAGGTTGAAATCCACTAAGGCCACTTTTTTTTCGCCCTCTTCTCCCAAGGCGATGGCCAAATTGGTGGCGATAGTGCTGCAACCGACACCTCCCTTGGGGCTATAGAGAGCGATCGCTTTCCCCCTTTCCTCTGGCTTGGTGGGGCGAGAGATCTCCTCGGGAGGCGGGGCGGGCTGGATGAGGGGCGGTGCTTCTATCCTGGGCTTCAACCCATAAACGCGGCGGATAGTGGTCACCAGTTCATCGCTCGTGAACGGTTTGGTGAGGAACTCACGAGCCCCCGCCAGCATGGAACGCCGGAGATAGTCGGCATCACTTTGCACGGACATCATTACGAGTTGGGTATGGGGGCTGGTTTGGAGGATCGCCTCTGCGGCGGAGATGCCATCCAGATCAGGCATATTGATATCCATAAGGACGACATCGGGGGCCAGTTCCTTGGCCATCTCGATGCTCTCTGCCCCATCTGCGGCGGCCCCTACAACCTCGATATCCTCCTCGAATTGAAGCAGTTTCCGCAGGTTCACCCGCGTGTCGGGGACATCATCAACGATCAAAACTCTGATCTTCTCTCCTCGTTCCTCAACCATTCGTTCGCTTTCCTATGGTCCGATAGTGGGTGGTGGCGCGGGGAGGGTCACTTTGAAGCGCCTGAGGAGGTATTCCAGAGTTACCGACTCGGTGCTCACGATGGTATGATCCTCCACACCCCGCAGAGCGAAGTCCACATTGAAGTTGGGGTCATCTCGACCGTATTTCAGGACCAGCGCGTCTTGCTGATCGATCAACAGGGTTAGGAAGTTCTGGGGCGGAGGAGCGGCCTCTCCCTCCTCCGGCGGAGGCGCCTCTCCCTCCACCACCTCTGGCGGAGGCGGCACATTCCAAAGCCCTACCCTCAGGACTTCCACATCCTGGAGGGTGAGTTGGGTAGCCAGGACTTGGACGGGTAGAACCTCTTCTGCTCCCTCCTCTGCTACTAGCCCCGTCGCCTTCTGGGCCTCAAAGGTGATGGTTACCAGGACATCCACAAAGTCACCGGCCTGGATGGCCCCAGCCACGGTGTGCATGTCATCGACGGGGACGGCGAAGGCTACCTTGCCCTCTGGGATGGCGAAGGCAGCAAACGTCCCTTCCTCTATGGCTCTTTGTTTGTCGATGAGCATGTCGGAGAGGATGATCTGGCCTTCCACGATGGGTACTAGGGCCCTCTTCCCCACCGCCTGAGCCGGGTCGCTCAGCGCATTGGCGGGGACGAGATCCTCGGGCCACTCTTCAGTCCCCACAGCCTCTACGAGAATTTCGGTGCGTGCTTCGATAGGTTCTAGGGCTATAAGAACCGGTTTCGTCCGTATCTCCTCCTCTTCTGGCGGGGGTGCTACGCCTTGCTGCAGGAAATAGTAAGCCCCACCAGCCGTTATGAGGGCCAGAATAACCCCTAAGAGGATGATGACCCTACCTCGACGCAACATCTTCTACCTCCGTGTTGGAATAGGGAGAACCGAAGAAGCAATGCATTGCAAGAATTCTACCACAAATCTTGACCGATGACAAACTCTTAGACAAGGGATAGACTCCACGAGTCCATACAGAGGAAACCGGCCGGCCGCCGATTCCCTTCAACTCTAAAGATATCTACCGCCCCCCGCTCAAGAGCCTTGAGTCTCACTCGCGCTCTGACCCTATCGAATGAGAAATACCTCGGGAGCGTAGACCTTCGCACAAAATTCGTCGCTAAACTCTATGCTCTGGTATGCCCCCGACAGATTGACAGTGTACCCCCAGACGGCCCCGTTCATGCTGGTGAGATTGGAGCCGGAGATGGCGATGCTGCCGTAGGGAGCGAAGATTATGCCCGTCCACAAAACGGCGCTGCTTGAGACGTCGATGATCCAAGGATTGCACCGGCTCTCCGGATCCCACTTGTTAGAGAAGAGGAGCAAGTCGTTGTCGCCGTCGCCATCCAGATCGGTGTAGGCAGTGAAATGAAGGCTCTCCGGTGCACACAAGGTAGATCCGTCAACGTCTACCATCTTGATTTTGCCGGTGGCCACGATGGTGATCTCGAGGTCGCAGCGAGAAACATCACTGCCGTTGAACGTGACGTCGCCGTCCACGTAATAGAGACCATCGGGCCAATCGTCATCCGTGGGTTCATGTCTCAGGTCACCCTCAAAGTAGTGGTAGCAGGTGGTTTGGGGTTCTCCTCCGATTGTTCCCACACAGGCCGCGTCAGTGTCAAGAGCAGCTTCGTCTGCCAAATCGCCACCAACATCGAAGCGCCCGCGTTTGATGTTCAGCCCGTACCAGGGCCTGGGGATCCACGGCTCGCAAGTGCACCACGGAGGGGTCCAGGGACTGAGAGCATACTCTGCACCAGGGCCGACGAAGTCTAGGCAATATTCCACCCGTCCGGTAACGTCCACAACACTCCCCGTGAGATGGGCATCGCTGTTGCTGTGTACGGAGCCAATTACCTCAACGTACGACCCAGTCAAGTCCACGCCGCAGGTGGGGTCGCAGGAATCCCCCCATACCGCATAAGCACCCCCGCATTGGTGTTCTACTAGAATCGAGGCGGCCTCGGCTGAGGCACCGAGTTCGTTTCGGCCTATCACCCTGGCGAAGAAGGAGCCGAAGGAGGTAGAAGCGGTCACCTCGACCCCGACGGCATCGGCGGGGATGCCGCCGTTGCCCGGCAGCGGGTTGGTCCCGGTGTGCTCTTGGCTACTATCGATGAACCAGGCCTCCAGCTGGGTGGGGTCAGTGGGGTCATCCACACCATTCGCTTGCGCATATTGTTTCACCTGGTCGTAGATGGCAATCTCGTAGTCCGGTTTAGAGGTTTTGTCAGGATCGTAGTAGACCGGGAAGAGGCTTCGGACGCCCGCCACGGTGCCGGCGTCGGCGGCGTTCTGCATCTGGCGCCGAGCGGCGAAGGCCATCCCGCCATCGACGACCAGGGCCAGGAAGGCGATAAGGCCCACCATCGCCAGGGTGATGAGCACCATAGACTGGCCTCTCTCGTCACTATTTCTCTTTCTCATCTGGTACCTCCTTCACTTAAATAGGGCCTGCTTGGCCGGTCCCTAGGGCCCCGGCGTTTGTTCGATGATCATGGTGGCTGAAGAGCGCAAGATCAGCGGGTTGCCGATGATATTGCCGATCAATGGGGTGAGGGCATGGAAATCATAGGTCACGGTGACGGTTATGGGGTCGCCACGCTGGCCGTTGGGACTCACCTCGACATCTACCTCATCCATATCTAGGATAAAGGTCTGAGCCACTGCCTTTCCTTGTATGGTCTCCGGGTCGTAGGGAGGCACGCTATCGCGGCATTCAGGAGTGTCGTCGGGACATACGGTGCCATAGCGGGCCCCCTCCCGAGCCCCGTTGGAGATGGCGTTATAGGCGAAGAAGGCGCGCCCAAAATCGAAGACGCCCATCAGTATCAATACCAAGACGGGGAGGATGAGAGCGAATTCGACTAGACTCTGGCCTAACTCTCCAACCGAATGGTCTCTCCTCCTTCTCTTTGGCTCCGTCATATTAGCCTCACCTGTGAAGAGAACCCTCGCTTCGCCCTCTGGACATCACGGCTATGGAGCGACGGGCATTTCTGCCAGGACTGAGATAGGTACTTTCCCGCCTGGATCGAACCAGTCTCGTATGAAGGGCAGGTTGCCGAAGAAGAGGGTCTCGAACTCAAAATCCACAGTCACAGTGATGGTACTAGGGTGATCTGGGTCGTCGCAGGAAACTGTAACCTTACTGATGTCGATGGTCACTGTATTGGCGGCTTCGTCGATGGCCCGCTGTTTAATATCCATACAACCTTCACAATCTTCGTCACAATTCTCTGTACTTATAGGGGGGTTCAGGGAGCCGTATCGGGCTCCCTCCCGGGAGGCGTTGGTGATAGTCACGTAGGCGTAGAAGACCCTCCCGAAATCGATGACCCCCAAAAGGATGACCAGAAGGATAGGCAACAGTATGGCTAATTCGACCAGAGCCTGTCCCCTCTCCCTCTTCCAGAGATTTGTCATTTTGGCGTCCTCATTAAGCAAATAATGATATATTATACCACAAAATAAAAGATAGCGCAGGCCCCTTTCACCCCCAAGTGGCCGTCCTTACAGGATCCCTGTCCCACAGGGATACTTTACGTATGGGACAGGATTCCGTCCCATCCCAGAGGGATCTCCCAGGGATACCTCCCCAGACCCCGGGGACTAGGGGCGGGACGGGTGCCAAGGGACAGGGATCCCCGGGGGAATACCCGGGACAGGCCCGAGGGAAGGGATGGGAAAGGTATTTTCAGACAGAGCCCTACCGATACGCGTCGATAGGGCTCTGTTCTTGATAAACGTGGTCGTTGACGCTTTACGGCACGCCCGCGTTAGTCAACTCGGTGATGATCCTGCTGAAGACCCTGCCGATCTGCGGTCCGAGGATCAGCAGGACGACAATGACGACAACGGCTATCAGAGCCAAGATCAACGCATATTCGACCAAGCCCTGACCCTCTTCCCTTGACCGCAACCAGGTCAAGAAGTAGCTCATCAGATACATTCTTTCTCACCTCCTTTCTTTAGTATTTTGCCCCCTTTTCCGAAATCAGGAGGCCCTTCGCTCAGTTCTACGCTCATTTTACAGCACATCCTGGTCAAAGGCAATAGGATGATAGTACTAATCGGTGTCCTTACAGGATCCCCGTGGGAGGGGAAACATCGCTGGCGGGCCCTCTCCTGCTCCAGTAGCGACTTACATAAACTCATTATACACGAGAATAGGGAAAGGTCAAGGGCTCTAAGGCGTTTTTGGTTAAGGTTTGGTTAAGATTCCTTTCCCATCCCTCGGGATCTCCCTCGGATACTCGGGACGAGTGCCTTTGGGACAGGGATACTTTACGTACAAGATGACTCTATCGGTGGTATCTCCAACCTCACCTTGGTGCCTCGACCTACACTGCTATCGATCTCTACCTCGCCCCCCAGCATCTCCGTCCTCTCCTGGATGGTAATCAGCCCCACGCTTTTCCGTCCCATCCCGAGGGAGATCCCGAGGGATTCCCTGGCCGCGGCCAAGGTCTCCTCCACGTCGAAGCCGCTCCCGTCATCCTCCACAGTTACCGCTACCGCTTCTCCCTCCAGGTCTAGAGTGACATCCACATGAGTGGCCTGGGCGTGTTGGTCTACATTGTTGAGGAGTTCTTGGATCACCCGGAAGATGGTCACCTCCAGATGGGGTGCTAGCCGCCTTTCTTCACCCCTGATATGGAGATCTATGGAGAGCCCGCTCTTCTCTTGGAAATCTTGGATATATCTTCTCAGGGTGGGAACGAGTCCCAGGTCATCCAACATCATGGGCCGGAGGCCGAGTATGAAGCGACGGGTGTCTTGGAAGGTGGCATGGACCGCTTGCTTTAGGTTCTCTAATTCCAGATGCGCCTGTTGGGGATCGAGGTCGAAAAGCCGCTCACAGATCTCGGCTTGTAAGATGAGGTTGGTCAGGGATTGGGCTGGCCCATCGTGCATCTGGCGGGCTAACCGCCGCCTCTCGTTCTCTTGGGCCTCGATCACTCGCACGATAGCGCTTTGCCTGGAAGGAGTGGGGGTTTTTTCTTCTATATCCTGAGCCACCTCTCCCACAGGGATCCCGAGGGACAAGAAGCGACGAAGTTGCTCAGCCTGGGCCTGGAGAGCCTCCTGCTTGCTTTGCAGCCGTTCTATTTGGCTCCTCATGGTGAAGAGCCTCATCTGGGAATCTTGGGCCGCTGCGTAGGCCTCCTTGATCTCCTCCCGGGGATAGCCTTCCAGGTTGATCTCTATCTGGCGCACTCGGCCGGCGATCTGGGCGTTTTGTTGGACAAGCCTCTCTACCTCGCTTCCGCTCCGTTTGAGTTGTAGTGCGATCTCTTGGACTTCTCTCTCTATCTGATCGTAGGCGGTTTTGGTCTCCTCGACCAGGTTACGAAACCGCTGGAGAGGCGTCATCCCTCGCTCTTCTTCCATACCATGCTCCCTCAAATAGTGTGGCTGACTATCCCTCTTCTCCCACAGGGATCCCGAGGGACCGCCCGGTGTCTTGAAGCCTGATCCAGCCATGGCGCAAGGCGTAGACCGCGGCCTCGGTGCGGTCTCGAGCGCCCAGTTTGCGCAAGATGGAAGAGATGTGGTTCTTAACCGTCTGCTGACTGATCCCCAGGGCGCGGGCGATCTCTTTGTTACTCTCTCCCCGGGCGGCGTGTTGCAGGATCTCCATCTCTCTCGGGGAGAGGGGGGTGAATTGATTCTCCTCCTCCGGGATACCTACCACCGCCAGCCGCTGCAGTTGCTCCATCAGCCAGGCGGCGAGTTCCCTCTCCCTCAGGCTCTCCTCCCCGATCACGTATCGGCCTTGGCTCACCTCTCTTATGGCCCAGACCAGCCGCTGGGGGGTGACCTCCTTGGGGAAATAAGCGGCCGCTCCAGCCCTCATGGTATGGATCAACTGCTCCTCATCGTGGTAGGCGGTCAACATGATTACCGCTGTTTTGGGCATCGTCCCTTTCAACTCCCGGGTGACCTGCAAACCGTTCATGGAGGGGAGGTTGATATCCATCAGGATCACATCGGGTTGGATCTCCTCGGCCACCCGAAGCGCTTCCAAACCATCGGCCGCCTCCGCCGCCACTCCTAGATCCTCCTCTTTCTCCAGGACCTGACGGAGTCCTTGCCGAAAGAGAGGGTGATCGTCGACGATCATAACTTTGATCTTCTCCACCTTCCCACCTCCTAAGCCTGCCCACCGGGAGCGCGCTGACCCTTTTAGTATAACATTTATAGTCTCTCCAGGCAAGGACGCATAAAGCGGTGTGAAAAGCGCGTCCGGGGCTGGCGAGGTGGGAAAAAGTGTCGGACGAGTTTCTGGGTTTCCTAATGATGAACGATCTTGGCCGCCTTGTGAGGCAAATCATTGGATGGTTAAGGGTTTGTCAGACTCTATCAACCTTCTCCACACTCTTACCATAGGGCCTCATAGATGGCGTTATTCTCGAACCCGGCGGCCACCGTCCAGGGGTAATCGGTCCGATAGATGAGTCGAAAGTTGGGACTGGCGACGATGGTGGGGTACCAGGAAGGGAAAGTCACGAAGTAGTCAACCTTCTTCTCCTCTAGGTAAGCCAGAAGCCTCTCCTCGTCATCAATGAAGGGGATCACCTCCGGGTTGGCCAGGCCGGCGATGTCTACTAGAGTCCGCTGGGAGAAATAGCCGACGGCCCCTATATCGTGAGTGGCGACAACGGCTTGTGGAGGCGTCTCCTCCCGCAGCCAGCGGGATACATCCACCAACTCCCTCTCGATGAAGATCACATCGGTAGCGTAGGCCCTGGCTCCCAGAAACCAGAAAAGAACCAGGACAAGCGGTGTGGATATGGCGAAGACAGCCCTTGCCACACGCCAAGGACCATGAGACAAAAGGTTCACCGTGCCTCCCAGCCCCAGAATGACTAGTAATGGGATGGTAGGCATAAGGTAACGGCCATGTTGGTAGGTGAGGGGGAGATAGAGGGTATAGATGGCGAAGAAGGCCGCCCACCAGGCGAAAGATAAAAGCGTTTCCCTCCTCTTGCTTACCGCTTGATAGAGCGCCCAGATGAAGCCGGGCAAGAGGAGTATCTGGGCTCCTACCAAGGTCGTGAAGGGAAGTTGCACCAGACGCAGCCAGAAAGGGACGAAGGAGTTCAGGTACTCAGCGCGCTTAGCATAGAAAGTGTTGGGGAGGGGATGGCCAGCGACCAAGAAATGAAAGGCTAAGTAGGGAGCAAAGAGGAGGGCGAAACCGAACAGGAGAGGGGCTAAGTCCTTCGCCCAGAGGACAGGCGACTTCCACTGTCGCCGCACCCTGTCCAAGATTACAAGGGAGAGGAGAATTATCCCCTCGGGGCGGGTCAAGATGAGGAGCCCGCCCAGGATGCCTACAATGAAGGGGTTGCTCTCTTTTAGATGCCTTTCCAAGAGGAGGAGGGAGAGAGAGATGAAGAGGATCGTTTCCATTCCCGAAAAGGCGGCCCACGCTAGGTGCCATTCGAGGGGGAGGAAGAGGCCCACGAGATAGGATAAGCCCTCTTGCCTGGGGAAGAGGGCTAGATAGAGGCGACGAGCGATCCAACCCGTAAGGCTCAAAAAGATCGCCCCCAGAAGATAGGTCCAAACCCTGTGGTCTACGGGAAGCAGATACCCGGGGGACAAGAGGATGGTCCATAAGGGTGAGGTGGAGCCGGCGCTTACTTCTCCCGGGTTGTAGGCCCATTGGCCATAGAGGGCTAGGTTACGGGCGAAGGTCTGGTGGATCCACGAGTCATCGAGGGGGAACCCCAACCCTCCGTAATGTAGCGAGTAGCCCAAGTAGAGAAAGAGGCCAGCAGCCACAAGAGAGATTTGGAAGGGGAACCAGAAACGGGCCACTCTCTGCATACTCTATTTCTCCAAACGGTAGATCATCACCGGGTCGCCGAGGGGATCGGTGAGGGCTCGCTGGAGATGTAGGGAGGGGTGGCTCATCTCGCCTCGGTAGAGGGCGCTCAAGGTGGAGGGGTGATCGCTCTCTAATATCAGGTATTCTGCTCCATACCGATGGGCTACTTCTAGGATCACCTCTATCTCCTCATTGGGGATGACCAGGGCTGGGCGATGGGTGAAGTAGTAGTAGGCCGGGGGATCGACCACCATCACCAGAGCATCGCCTTCCAGCGACTGCGCGACTTGGACATAGATTCTGTTCCTCTCGTTCCACAAAGGGAGGATAGGCTCCCGGGAGGTGGAGAGGAAGACGCTTTGGGAGTAGAGGAAGAGGCTGATGAGGATAGCCAGGCCGGTGAAGCCCAGGCTGAAAAAGGCGCGAGCGGTAGTTGGATGCCATCCCCGCCTCCAGCGGGCCATGAACTCCACGAAGGCCTCGATGCCCGGTGGGGCCAGGGCAAAAAGGAAGGGTAGGAGAGCGGTCGTGGAGTGAAGCATGCTTCCTCTCATACTGGGGAAGGTGAAGAGGAAGGTCATGGTCAAGTAGAGGAGGGCGGCATAGAGGAAGAAGGGTAGGTAGAGCCTTCGGCGTCGCACCTGCCAACCCCCGATGGCTACGAGGGGAGCCAGGTAGAACTGGAGCGCTCCCAAAAACACCAGCCCGTTGTGGGCCGCGGCCCTTATCTTCGAGCCCAGGATAGCCTCCCACCCCCAAGCCAGATACCCCTGCCAGGTTAGATCCTTGGCGTAACTGAAGATGTCGTCGTAACTGCGCAAGAAGAGGGTCTTGGTCCCCGCCCCTGAGAGGGGAGCGCCCACTATCCCCCAGTTCCTATAGAACCAGGGTCCCATAACTAAGAGGTACCCACCTAAAGCGAGCAGGGCGGAGAGGAGAAACTCTCTAACCCTCCAAGGATTGGCTTTGGGTTGTCTAAAAGCCACCAAGAGGACCGACCCCAATACCACCCAGAGGAGGACACCATCGGCGCGGGTCAGGTGGCTGAGACCCACAAGGAGGCCAGCGAGGCCGAAGTAGAGAGGCTTCCCCTTCTCCAGCCCGCAGGCCAGGGTCAGAAGGGCGAAGCTCGTGGTCACGCCAAAGGGGGTGAAGTTATCGGGGCTGACCCAGTAGGGCATGTAAAACCCGGAGAAGATGAGAAGAAGTGCGGCTATCAACCCATAACGGGGCTTTCCGAAGAGGCGATGGCTCAGATAGTAAGCGAGAACGGGAGGGAGCGCGGAGAGGATGACGAAAGGCACCTGGGATGCCCGATAGGAGAGGCCGAAGAGCAGGAAGGATAGATAGGCCAAGATGGAAGGGACGGGCATCCAATAGAGGTTGCTAGGGTGGCTCACCGAGGAGGGGCTATCCAGGTAGTTCCAGATGAAATCGACCACGAAGCCCCGGCCCGATTTTAGGCTTTCGGCTACATCGTAATAATAGTAGGCGTCGAAGTAGCCCGGCTGGTCCAGAGGCAGAGCGGTGAGCGCCCGAACCACCAAAGCCAGAAGAAAGACCCCTAGCATAGCTGCACCGGGCCTACGGAGCCAAACCCGCACCTATCCTCCTTTTGATATGACCACCCGATAGATGGTCACCAAGCGATTGGAGTAACTCTCCACGAGATAGGGTTTCCCCTCTGGCTCAAAGCCGGGGAGGGCCCTCTCCCGAGGGCCATAGAAGAGGTAGGAGATATTATAGTCTCTTAGTAGTTCTTTTCGCCACTCGTCGGAGGCTTGGCCGAAGAAGGTCTTCGCCTCTTCCATTTTTTGGGCGTAGTTCATCGTCTCCGCCCAATGGCCCAAGAAGACCTGATTCCCCGCCCGGGCAGCGATATAACTCCCCGTCCAGTAGGTGGTGAAAACGGTATCCTCGCCTGAGGTGTGCGCGGCCAGCCAATCGACCGCCTCCACTTCAGCCCGCTCGTGGTAGAAAGGGTAAGGGTGCTCGATGGCGGTTATCCCCAGGCTAGCCAAGATGTAGAGGTTGGAGGGCAGGGTGAGGAGGAAGAGAGCGACCAGTACGAACTGCCTCAACGATCTGGGCTCGTACCGCTCGTGGCTTGTGATCCGGGCCCAGAGGCGAGAACTTTCCATCTGAGGTAGAAGGTACCTGTAAAGACCTATGGTGGCCAGTATGCTCAAGGGTATATGTAGCCCCTCGATGAACCGCCGCTGAGGGTTGACAGGCAGGTAAAGGAGGGGAGGGGTGATGACCGCCCAGGCGACCAAAAGGAGACCTTCCTCTTCTTTCTCTCGTATCAGGGCCATGATCCCTGGGATAGCCAGGATGAAGGGGCCATAGGCCAGAAGATAATGTAGAGGATGGGGGGAAGGGGTCGAAGCCTGCTCCCACCAGGCACGGAAAACGGGGTTGGTGGTGAAGACAAGGTAGTAATAGATGATTAGCGGCATGGGGATGAGCACCAGGGGGAGTAGGCCCCCAAACTTCCTTCTAGGGGGGAACCTCTTAAGCAGGAGAAGGAGGGCCAGATAGGCGAGAAGGACGACGGCTACGATAGCCAGGTTAAAAGGTTGAGCGATGATGAGGAGGAGAGTGGCTACCACGGCCAGCAGGACGATCAGCAGAGCGATCAGGCCAAGGGTGGGAAGCCACCGGGAGAAGGTCTTAGAAGAGGGGAGCCTTTTCATGCCACCCACCCCCAGATGGCGAACTGCCCGCACAGGTATATGAGAAGGGCGATAGAGGGGTAGACGATCAGTCGGTTCACCCAAGGGTTTTCTCCCCAGCGGCCCCAGATGATGAAGGCGGGGAAGAGGGTCAAGACATAGCGCGACATGCTCACTAAAGGCTGGGCCGTCGTTCGTCTCCAGAGCAGCAGAAAGATGGTGAGGGCCATGTAGAGGCTGTAGGCGAGGGGCAAGGCACGGAAAGAGATCACAGCCATCGCCAGAAAGACGAAAGTCATTGTCAGGTTAACGACGTTGATGAAGGTCCCCTCTGGCGAGAGGATCTTCTGTGCCGTGGCTATGACGTTATCCCAGGGCAGGACGAATTGGGCGTGTAGGTGGCTCTGATAGAGATCGAAAAGAGAGGCTCCCAAAGAGTACTGGTAGAACAAGAACGACGCTGTCCCTAGAGGGATGAGAAAGAAAGCCAAAAGGGTAGGTCTTACCTGCCGTTCTCTTTTGAAGTAGAAGTACAACAAAGGCAGGATGAGGATCACCCCTTGCAAGCGGGTGAGAGAGGCCAGAAACCCCAAAATTCCCGCTAGCCACCACCTTTTTTGATGGGCGTACCAGAAAGCAGCCAGGGTGAATAAGAGAAACAACGATTCCGTATACCCGGCCAGAAAGAAGAAGGTGGTAGGGAAGATAGCCAGATAAACTACCGTTCGTCGCGCTGTCTCCTCTTCAAGGAGTAGAGTCGTGAGCCGGTAGAGGTAGAAGAGTAGGCCGATATAGGCCAGGTTGGAGATGATAAGGGCGGCGAGCAGGTAGTTGCCCAAGAGGATCTTTCCTCCCGCTCTTATGAGGAGGGGATAGAGGGGGAAGTAAACGGTGCTCCCATCCTCAGGGGAGTAACCATGGGTGGCTATTTTCAGGTACCAAAGGGTATCGAACCGTTGCCAGACGCCAAGAACGAGTTCAGCCCAGCCTCCGATGATGGGCTCCACCCCTTGGTAGGGACGGAGGAGGGGGTCGGGAGCAGTGGGTGGGTTCACCAGCCACAAGATCAGGGCCGCTAGCGAGGAAATAGCCACCCTCATGGCCAGATAGATGCCCCACGCGTATTTCACCGCTGGGTCAGAAAGAATCTTCGATAGCCGTCCCCTTAGGCTCGTGCTCTCACTGGCCATCTCTTATTCTCTCAGTCGGTAGAGGATGTAACTGCCCCTCTCATCCTGGTATAGGGGATGGAGATGATCCCTCACCAACTCCTCCCAAATTCGCTCATCGCCCTCTGATAGGGCGAAGCGAAGGTCTTCTGGGTCGCTCCCCATGCGGTGCCCAGAAGAAGGATGAAGAGAGTCAGGGCGATATCGAGGAGGGAGTCTGCGTAGGCCAGGAACGTTTCCACGGTGAAAGGCTTCTGGGTGCGGTAGAAGACGAGGTAGACGGAGAAGATCCAGAGCACCGAGAGGACGATGGCTAAAGCCTTGATGGTTAGTTTCTTTCTCATATCCCTATATTCTATGCGGGGTTAGGAGGCCCTGGATTCGGAGGCCGCTCTATGGAACGACCACTGATCGTTCTGGGTGGTAGCCAGCACCTCCTTACCGCCACAAGGGCGATGAGTGCCGCCAGGGGGAGGGAAACGAACATGACGGGGTGTTCTAAACGCCCCAGTTGGTCGGCTTTCGCTGGACCTAGGGTCAGGATGAAAAGCACCCACGGCCCGAGGAGCAAGATAGCCTGCAAGAAGGGGGTGATGAGGGGTGTCAGGCTATAGTGCTCTCTCAGGACACGGAATAGCAGCAGGAAGGGAAGAAGCAATAGGACCTGATTGGTGGTTCCGGTTTGCACCGGGAGCAGGAGGGTGATGATGATGGTCAAAAAGATAGTCTGAAAGATCTCCCCTTGCCCCCTCAAGGCCCGCATCCACTTGTAGATCATATATCCCCCCAGAAGAAATGAGGCAAGAAGAGTGGCCCCAAAAGAGAGGGAGGAGGGAAGCAGGAAGTCGAAGAGGATTCTCAAGGGAGATCTGGACCCCGTGTAGGTGCTGGTATAGGCCTGATACCGGCTCAAGCCAGCCAAGAAAGAGGGGATCCAGGTAGGGAGCAGAAACGATGGGAGAAGTAGAAGGAGACCCATGACAGCCAAGAAGCCACCCAGAATTCTATACCTTCGCCATCTCAGACCCCAAAGGAGGAGGAAAGGGATGAGCAAGAAGACCATCTGGGGTTTGATGGTGGCTAAGGCTAATGAGCATCCAGCGAGAAGATCCCAGTCTCGCTGCATAGCCCAAAGGGCCAAGGCCACCAAGGCGAGGACGAGGATGGTGAACTGGCCCAGAACTATGCTACGAGCGGTGGGGTAGAGGAATAGGCACCACAAGGATAAGGCGAGGAGACCGCCGGTAGAGGGCTTCCAATCGAAGGTTCGTAAGATTATGATTACTGTGGCCAGAGTGAGGAAAACTAAGCCGCTCAGCCAGAGGGCTTGGGCCTGGGGGTAGGGGAAGAAGGAGAAAGGAAGGACGAGAAGAGAAACATAGAGGGGGTAAGCGAATGCCACCTGATCCTCGTCCTCTCGGGCCGGGCGTCCGTACATGCCTTGCTGTATCTCCAAGGTCACCTCTTCGGAATATGGGTCTTTGCCCTCAAGTAGCAAGGCTCTAGTGCCTCTCCAACGGGAGTAGAAATCGTTGCTGCTGGGGACCTGGGAGGTGAAGAGGGAATAGGCGCCGTAGGCCAGGAAAAGGTAGACGGCTAAGGTGAGAGCCGACGCTAGAAACAAGCGCCTTTTGCCAGCGGAGGTTATCCCGTGAGCCAATAGAGAAGCATGTCTCATGTTCAACCTCTAAGGGTGGAAACCCGTGATCCCCATCAATCGAAAGTCTATCATACCGGGTGCCCCTTTTCCAGTACTCGGGTGGCGTGCTCTTGGTGTTCTTGGAGGTCGCTTTGTGGAGAGACCAGCATCTCATCTAGGCCGGATTTCGTATAGGTGGAAGCCCCATTGGTCAGCATAGATCTCGCTTAAATACCTCTCTTTGAAGGCGAAGAAGAGTTGCATCCCCTGCTCAATTCTCCCCTCTGGGTCCCAGGCCAGAATCCACTCCACATCGATCTCGCTGAAGAGAATGTGAGATATCTCCCATCGCTGTAGGAGGGTTAGGATGCCCTCCTGCGAGCTGCCGAGTGGCACCAGGTATCCCCACCAAATGTTATTTGTAGCGTCAGGAATGTACTCTCGCTGCAGATAATAACCTCGCTTATCACCGATGAGGAGAAGCCTTGACTGTTCAGAAAGGTTTTTGTTCACATATTGAGTGACGGCGTAGTCGTCCAGGCCATATCTCAAATAGGTATCTGCGGACTCCAATCCCAAAATAACAGGGAAAGGGTTCCCTAAAGTCAACAGCGTTCTGAGGAGTTGTAGCCCTAGGCTTATGAGCAGAACCGAGATCACTGTGGCGCGAACGAAGAAATCCCAAGGCAGCCGCCGGAGCCTAAGGTTTGCGATTTGGTATAGTATGTACGCGGTGATTACACTCAGGGCGGGGTAAACGGGGAGAAGAAAGCGCAGGTCCTGGGTAGTGATTGCCCAGAAGGCAAAACGGGCTAGCGATAAGGCCAGTAGCCAGTTGACCCTTCGATTCTTACGCCAGACAAGCCAGAAGGGGAGAAAAAGGGATAGAAAACTAGGAGAAGCAGGGGGAGCATGGCCGAACAGGTATGAGCGAGTGTAAATCATCCAAGGCAAAGAAAGATAACAGCGCAAACTATGTCCGCAGCCCAGGTTGGCGGCCAGGTAGGCATCGGCCTGAACTCGCTCGATAGGGTAGTTTAGCCCTCCAAAGAGGTAAGGGTAGATCGGATTGCCCAGCCAAATCCAGTTCTTCAGATACCAGGGGGAGGCTAGGGCAGTTGCTAGCGCAACCCAGAGCAGTAGATCCTTAGCCGTCCTATCTATTCTGCCTTGATTGCTCTGCCAGCTGCTGAAGGCGATGGCCACAAACAAGAGGATGAACCCCTGCAAAGCCAAGTACTTGGTCCCCAAGGCAAAACCCATGAATAAGCCGCTGCAAAGGAGCCATTTTCTATTTTGGTTTTGTCTCCATAGCAGGAATGCGTAGAGAGCCAAGAATTCATAGAAGGCCCAAACCAGATCGATGTAAGCCCATCCTGCCTCAAGGACAAAGATAGGGATCGACCATAGGACCGCCAGACTGAGCCAGGCGACCTTTGGGTTCAAGAAACGCCTCGCCATACTGAAGGCGGCCACGCTGGTGAGAAAAGCGAATGAGAGGTGAATGAGTTTAGCGGCCATGGGTGAGCCTAAGGCCATGGCAATGGTGTAGAGCATCTCCGCAGTGGCCGGAAAGTTGGCCTGAGGAATATGAGGGAAAGGTACAAGGCGATGTTCAGCCAGATAAGTTTTGGGGGCGGTGAGGTGGTACACTAGACCATCGTAGTCCGTGGGAGGGGTCAGGGCTTGGAGTAGGCTGAACAAGGTCAGGGCAGCGATGATCAGGGTGATGACCTTTTGGAAAGAATCTAAGGGTTGCCTGGAGGCCCAGACCTCTCGAAGTAAGCGAGCCAGGTGGGTCCATTCGCCTTTGGCCGCGAGAGCGAGGAGGCCAAGCAAAAGCACGAAGGCCCAACTATGATAGAGGCCGAGTAAGCCCAGGCCTAGCGTGGCGTAGGCGATAATGCCAAGACCGATCCCGGTGGCGAAGACGAGTTGTTCGAGGGGATCCTTAAAGGATGGGGCAAGATAGCGGATAGCCCGTAGACCTACAACGGTGCCGAGGGATACGATGACGATAGCGAGGCCCATATCGAAGAGCCTATCCAGAAAAAGCAGAGGGCTGGTCTGGGATGGGGGAAGGTCCGACAGCAAGAGGTGTCCACCTGTAAGCAGAAGGCCTGCGGCTAACATCACCAGCAATTTGAGATCTCTTCTTGATCTGGGGTAGGTTCGCAATGTCCTGTCCAAGCTCTAGCGGGGACTTTGTAGGTCATACAGTGCTACGTAAAGCCCCACAAATTGCTGCTCATAAGTCTTCTGGTAATATTGGTTCAGAGCAGTCTCGGCTTTCCACTCTTGTTCCTTACACGGAGAGACCATAAACATGCTACAGCCTTCATACTTTGGCAGGATGAGCCAGGCTCTGGTGTGCCGGTCAATTTGCGAAATGACTTGCCCCAGATTGTCCTCGTGGAAGCCGATGGTATCTACAATTGGGCACCTACCTGTGGAATTCCTTAGCCGTTTTGCGTAGTAGTCGAAGGCTGTTGAAAACCAGTCTGGTTCGATTACTACGATGTCCCCACGGTTGTATTGGGTGCAGATGAGGTGGGTGACATCGCGCCACTCCTCCTTATCAACTCCGGCGTAATAGCCTGCAAGGCTTTGGGTGGTGAAAAGGATCGCGATCGCAAACACTCCGCCTGCAAGGACGGCGACAATGGGAGTCCGAAATGCTTGACAGACTCCAAGAATTGCGGCCATGAGGAGAGCAGGCAAAATTATGATGAGATGCCGGGCGAAGACAATTGGATATACTCTGTTTACTCCATATGATAGAAGCAAGGGCACAGTAATCCAGGCTAGTAGGAGCGCAAATCTCTCGTTTCTCAGGCGTACATCGGGTGGCAAATGCTTGGGGCTTCCTATGGTCTTGCCAGCTGCCAGGTAGGTACCAGGGCGCGGTAGCCACTGTAGAAAAGCGCCAATGCCCAAGGCGCAGAGGATCAGAGCGGTGAGCGGATGTGGTCCCATCAAGTCGGTGAGAACCTTGAAGAAATACGCCCAGGAACTGGTAGGTGCGTGCCGCAAGCCAGCGATCCAGGCAATCTGAGAAAGTACCACGGGCGCCATGAGCGCTAGGAGGAGAGGGGGCACCATGAGCGCTAGGAGGAGAAGAAGAAGGCCTTGCCACAGTGCCCATGAGGCCAAGATTCTCCGGTATGACCGATTATGGGCGAGGATGTGTAGGTTCTGAGTCAGGATAATGAAAAGGCCAAAATAATGGGTATAACCCAATAACGTATTTGTGAGGACTAGAGTGGCAAGTATTGATTGCTTTGGTGTCTCTAGGTACTTGAGAAAAAGGTACATCGAAGCTAGAGTCAACATCATCGCAAGCGCATATGCTCTCGCCTCCTGCGAATAGCTGATGTGGAATTGGGAAATAGCTACGAGGTAAGCAGTCATCAGCCCAATGGCTGGGCTAAACATCGTTGTTGCTATCCTGAATGACAAGGCCACTGATAAGACGCCTACAAACACAGAGAAGGCGCGTGAAGCCATCTCGGTGTAGCCAAATACCCTGATCCAGCAACCAAGTACTACAAAGTACAGGGGTGGAATCCCCTTCCCTTCGGACACATCGAGAATAAGAGCAACAATGTCCTTCTCCGCAATGGAGACAGAATTGGTTTCATCGAACCAATAGCTCTCTAGGCCAAGGCCAAAGATTCTGAGTGCAAAGGCGAAAAGTACCACGCAAAGAATCAGTAACCTGGTATTCGGCTGTCTAGTCAAGAGCCCAAGTCTCTTGAGCATCAGTCTCTCCCTTCAACTGAAGATCTTGTGCCACGCCGCAGAAGTTCAACCGACCTTCCCTTTATCTTTCCGCCTCGCTGAAGATCACTGCCCCATCGTCGATATATACCCGATGCCAATCCGAATGGTCATCGAGGATTGTGGCTAGGGCGCTCCCTAGGCCCACATCGAAGAGCCTATCTAGAACGAGGAGAGGCGATGATTGGGACGGAGGCAGGCCGGAAAGTAGAAAGTGTGCGCACATAAAGATAAGGCTACTTGCCAATAGTGCAGAGCGTTTCATCTTTGCCACCTGTCAATTGAAAGCAAGGTCGTTTCTACAAGAGAAAGTGAGGAAAGCAAACATCGTTGATTCTGCATAGTCATAGTTCATAATGCAAGAACTTTCGTAGGGTGCTAATCACAGAAGATGCCAGGTAGCCAAGGATTATAGCCTTGCAAGGGATCAAAGGTGTAAAGTAACGGTCCCAATTCAGGGGAGTGAAGACCACCGTGAAGCCAAGTGTGCCAGCCACCCATAGTAGTAGCGCAGTTCGCCCTGTCGCCCTTTGATTCCTCCATTGCTCGAATTCTCGCCATGCCATAAGGCCAAAACCAAAAAGAAAGGCCACTAAACTCACTGGGTCGAAGACTTGCTTGACTGTGGCCCGTACTCTGGCGGGAAGTGTCATCAAGGCTCCTTCCGGGAAGCGCAACTGCTGTTGGTCCGCTTCCCATAGCCGGTGAGCTATCAAAGCCACTGTGCCTTGCAACGGGTTCCGGTATAGCGTCGGATTAAGGAGAACAAACACCACTGTTGTCACAGCAAGGATAATTATGAGCAACCTCGCTGGCGTACGTTCTGGTGGAAAGGGAGCCCCTCGAAATTTGCGTAAACATAAGGGAACGCCAGGGCTCAGGAGCACCACAGGAAGCAAGGATGCGGCGCTGAGCTTGCTCGCTGCAGCCAAACCCAGGCCCAGACCGGCCAAGGCCCCCCAAATATAACTTCTTCGAGGCGCATTTGAAGCGCTGCTCGAAAGATGATCAATGACTTTCATGCTCGAAAGGACCGTTGTCAAAGAGAAGAATAGCAGCGGAGCATCGGGCGTGGCTCGCCTCAGGGTTCTGAGCGCCAAGTCGCTTGTAGCCAACACTAGGCCGGCGACAAAAGCGGCAGGCCATCCACCGACTCGATAGGCAGCAACTGCGCAAAGTACGATGCAAAGGGCAAATAGTGTGGCCATGAGCGACCGAGAGGCCATAAGAGCGCTGGCAGATGGCACATTTCCTAATCGGAAGTTTGTCTCTTCATCAAGGGCAAAATCCCAGGGCTCATGTAGCGCTGAAAAGTCGTGCCCAGTGATGAAGAGGGCGAAGCCGATCAGATACTTCGACAACGGTGGATGAAACTTAGCCCAGTAGTTAGTTGTGTCCCATTCCGGGTTTAGGAAGTCGCGTTTGAGGAAGAATAGGTCGAAGTAGCGAGCCACGTAGATGAAGTTGCTTTCATCGGCATGAAAGGGCACCTCTGCCAAACCTGTGAACGACAATATAAGAGTGATGACCAAACCAAGCAGAATGGCAATGATAGATATTATTAGTCTCTGCTTTTTCATTGGAGCCCACCCTTGGCGTAAAGGATGGCTACTTCGTCCTCATAAGCCTTCTGCCAATCCCCATCTTCATCGAGGATTGTGGCTAGGGCACTCCCCCTATCTATGAGCACCAGATCGACTTTGTATTCATGCAGGATCTCCTTACACAGTTTACTACGATGGCTATGCTCTTGACAATGGGGAAAAAGCACTACAACCAAAAGAGAACTACTTCTACTCTCCCTTGCGGGCGAAGGTGGTGAAGAGGTCGCCCAGGTTGATAGAGATGGGGAGGTGAGCGAGGCCCAAACCCCTGGTCAATTTTTCCAGGCTTTGGGCCAACGCTCCGGCATAAGGCTCCAGGCGGGAGAGGAGATAACCTAGGCGCAAATAGCGGCCTTGGGTGACCATCTGGGTTACCTGGAAGCCCGCCTTCTCTAATATCTGGGTTAGGGTCTGGGGAGAGAAATAGTAGAGATGCATCTCCATCAGCCAAGGCCAACGGTGGCCCATAAGCCGCGCAAGAGGGCTCTCGATGTTGATAGTGTGGATGCAGATGATCCCTCCCGGAGTGAGGACCCGATAGGCCTCCTGGAGCGAGGCTAAAGGGTCGGTGAGGTGCTCTATCACATCCCACATGGTTACTACGTCAAAGAACTGGTCAGGAAATTGGGCTTCCCTCAGCGTACCTGTGGTTACCCGTAGCCCTCGAGCCTGAGCCTGGTCAGCTGCCCACGCGGAAGGCTCGACCCCCCAAGCCTCCCAGCCCTGCTCCTGAGCGATCTCCAAGAAGACGCCGACGTGACATCCGATATCCAGAAGGCGCGGCCGCCCGCGAGGGGGCACTAGCCTGAGGAGAGGCTCTAAGTTCCTCCGGAAGGTCAGTATCCTCCCCTCCCGCTCCTGGAGGTAGGTCTTATCTATCGCGCACTCGTATTCGTGAAGGATCTCCCGCTCTTCCAATCGGGGGTTGGTGTAGACCAAGCCACATCGGCTACACTTGACGATAGGGGGGTGCTTGCCATAGGCGGAACTGGTGCACCGGAACCACTCCTGAGGAGGGGCGGCTTCCTCGGAGATGGTGGCTGGGTGTAGGACCTCAGCATCGGTGGCGCCGCACAGGTTACAAGGTATGCTCTCCAACCTTCCTCCTACCTAGAGGTCAGACTCAAGCGGTTGACGGTATATAGAGCCTTGAGGATCTCCCCCCGAGAGATCTTTGAGGCTCCACGCCGCCTATTCTCGAAGATGATGGACGCCTCTTCGATCTCGCGCCCCATCTTCTGAGATCGGTAGAGCATCTCTATAAGAAAGGAGTAGCCATCGGGCGGTGCAATCGTGAGCCCTCAAACCTAGGGCTATGGGGGCGAAGGTGTTGGCTGACCGGCTCAGTGCCCTTCGGGCCAGTGTACAGTTAAGGGTGCCCCCTCTGTCAACGTACCGTGAACCGATGACCAAATCTGCGGTTTCAGATCCGGTTAAGAGCGCGGGGGTATATCGAGGGTGATGGGAGAAATCGGCGTCCATAGTGATCACCCGGTCGGCTCCCAAAGAGAGCGCACGCTTGAAACCGGCGATGTAGGCCGTTCCCAGTCCCATCTTGCGCGGGCGGTGAAGGACGAAAACCCGGGAGTCTTTCCTCGCCAACCCGTCAGCTATCTCTCCCGTACCATTGGGGGAGTTGTCATCCACGATCACCAACTGGACGGGTAGGGAGAGGACCTCCTGAGCGAGCATCCCGATATTATCGCTCTCATTGTAGGTGGGCACCACTACCGCGGTCTTGAGTGAGCTCTCCATACGAGAGCCATTTTACCGCCAATTCTCTCCCAAATCAAGGCCCCGCCTTGTATCCAACGCCTTCTTGTAGTAGAATCTTCATGAGATGATACCCTTATATGATGAGAACCCTACTCGGATCTTTCCCCTCATTACCGTCCTTATCATCGCCGCCAACGTGGTGGTTTTCATCTACGAACTCATCCTGCCCTCCCCGCAAGCCTTAGAGGGTTTCGTGCGAGTAGCAGCGATTGTCCCCTACGATGTGACCCACAATCTCGATCTGAGAGTCTCTTTGACCCTTTTCACCTCCCTCTTCGTGCACGGTGGGTGGCTTCACATCATCGGCAATATGCTCTACCTTTGGATCTTCGGGAACAACATCGAGGATGCCATGGGCCATCTCCGCTTCGCTCTCTTCTACCTCCTTTGCGGCCTGGGGGCCAGCGCTGCCCAGATCGCTGTGAACACAAATTCCTCGGTGCCGAATATAGGGGCCAGTGGTGCTATCGCCGGCGTATTGGGAGCCTATCTTATCCTCTTCCCCCGGGCCAGAGTGGTCAGCCTGGTGACTTTGGGTTATTTTGTGCGTCTGGTGAGGGTGCCGGCAGTCCTTGTTCTCGGCCTCTGGATAGTCGTCCAACTCTTTAGCGGCCTCGCCTCCTTGGGCATGCCTGAGGTGGGCGGCATAGCCTGGTTCGCCCACCTGGGAGGCTTCCTTGTGGGGCTGCTTTTGGTCCGTCTCTTCGTCCGGCGTAGAGTGTGGTATAGAGGGGAGACCGCGTAGAAGATGGGCATAAGGGTTCGGGGGCTCTACGATTTGCAGGTGATCGATCTGGAGATCGATGAAGCGGAGCGAAACCTCCGTGTTGTAGAGAGCGGTCTGGGGGAGAGCGAGGAACTCCGCTCAGCGCGGGAGAGCCTGGCTCAGGCTTCGGAATGGCAAGCGGAGTTGCGGAGGCGGCTTCGGAACTTGGAACTGGATTTAGAAGAGGTGATAGAGAAAAGAAAAGCCTCCGAGAAGAGCCTCTACAGCGGTAAGGTGAAGAGTCCGAAGGAACTGACCGGCCTAGAGCAAGAGGTGCAACTCTTGAAACGGCGCCAAGTGGAAGTCGAGGACGAGACTCTGGAAGTCATGAGCCAACTGGAGACGGCGAACGAGCATTTAGATGGGGAGAAGAAGAGGGTGGAGAGGCTAGAGATAGAGTGGAGAGAGGAACAGGCGGAGTTGAAAGAGAGGCAGGCCGAGTTATCTTCCCGGCTCTCCCTCCTGGGGGAGAGGAGAGAGAGCCTCCAGGCCGCCATCGACCCCGAGGATCTGGCCACCTATGAGGATCTCTGCCGTCGTAAGGGGAGGCAGGGGGTGGCCTTGGTCCAAAACGGCGTATGTCAAGGGTGTGGAGTGGCGGTGTCTACAAGCAAAGTGACCAGGGTGCTTCGCGGTGAGGAGTTAGTCCACTGTGCCAACTGCGAGCGTATCCTCTATCTAAAGGGGTAGGGCGTTTTGAGCAAAGGAGTCCCTTTCGCCAACCCATATGTGATAGATAAGCCGGTCGTTGAGGCCTCCCGTTTCTATGGGCGGCTCGATCTCTTGGACTGGATAGAGAACAGCCTCCATAAGGGACAACCACTCTTGGTAGTGCAAGGCCCCCACCGCATGGGGAAGAGTTCCCTCCTTCATCAATTGGGCCCCCATCTTGGCTCTAACTATATGGTGTTTCCGGTAGGGGAGATGGCCGAGTCTCGGCTGGATCTCCTCCTCTGGCAGATAGCCTTGGCTATGAGCGGGAGCCTGCCGGAAGAGGAAGTCTTTTCCTTACAGGATCCCGAGGGACAGGAGCCGAAGAGGGAAGATTTCGAGGGCCAGGCCTCTTATTTCGGGGAGGAGTTCCTCCCTCGACTCTCCAAAGCGGTGGGGGGAAAGGCCCTTCTTTTGGTCCTGGACGATTTTCATCTCTGGGGAGGGAGCGACTCAGCGCTTCAGGCCGAACTCCTCTCCTATCTAACTTCATCAAGACTGACCCTTCTTTTGACCTGGGAGGGGCCCGCAGGAGAGATGCTCTCTCCGGCTCTAGTATGGAGATTGGGCCCTCTCGAGCGCGAGGAGGCACGGCGGCTTATCACCGAGCCTAGCGCTGAGATCCTCGATTACAATTATGACGCTCAGGAACGGATTCTAGCCCTCACCTCCGGCCACCCCTACTTCGTTCAACTCCTCTGCTACGCCCTCTTTGAGCGATGCGTTTCCAAGGGTTGGGTGCTCATACAGGATGTTGACGAAGTGGTGCCAGAGACTATGGTCTTGGGCGAGGGTTATCTAGAGCACCTTCTCGCCACCTCTTCTCCCCAGGAGCGGATGGCCCTGGCGGCTCTGGGCGCCATGCGAGGCATCCACGGCCTTATCCTGGAAGAGGAGGTGTGCTACCTCTTGCAACGAAGGAGGATACCCCTCTCTCCGCAAGAGTTAAGGGTGGCTTTGGGTCGCTTGGTAGAGCGGGGGCTTCTGGTGAGTATGGCCCCTCATACCTATCGCTTCCAGGTCGAACTACTGAGGGTTTGGCTGGGGAAAAGGGAGGAGTTTGGGGGATCGTTGTTAGGGGAAGTGAGGCCTGGGGGGAAAAGAGGGCCAGGCCTCCAGAGGTTCCTCTGGCCGATGGCCGCGGCTTTGCTGGTGATCCTGCTTTTCCTGTGGTCGATGCGTTCGTGCTCGCAACCCCCCACTGGTGGGGAAGGGAGCGAGGGAGGGCCTATATCACCTACTCCCACGAGCCTTGCGACCGTAGGAGTTTCTCCAATCCAGCCATCGCCTGTTCCCCGCCAGACCATAGCCTACATGTTTTGGGAGGAAGAGAGCGGCACCTGGGAGATCTATCTTATGGCCAGCGATGGCTCGAACCGCATCCCCTTGACTCAAAACGATGTGGACGATACCTGGCCCTCTTGGTCCTATGAGGGGCGTCGTCTTCTTTTCGTCTCCGAACGGGATGGGAACAGGGAGATATATCTTATGAACGCTGATGGCTCGGAACAGGTTAACCTGAGCCGGAACCCAGCCCCGGACACCAGTCCTTCCTTCTCGCCCGATGGGACGAAAATAGTCTTCGCCTCCCATCGCGATGGCAATTGGGAGATCTATATCATGGATGCCGATGGCTCGCAGCAGGCGAGGGTGACCTCCAATGGGGAGCCGGACTACGTGCCCGTATGGTCTCCCGATGGGACGAGGATAGCCTTTGTCTCCGAGCGGGATGGGAACAAGGAGATCTACGTGATGGAGATGGAGACCGATCGTTGGGAGGAGACGAGGCTCACGAACAATGAGGCCACCGATACCTCGCCCTCCTGGTCTCCCGATGGCACAAAGATAGCCTTTGAATCCTACCGGGATGAGGACATGGAGATCTACATCATGAACGTTGATGGTTCGGGGCAACGGAATCTGACCAACGACCATACGGTCGACGATTACGGCCCCTCCTGGTCCCCCGATGGCTCCCAGATAATCTACTACTCCTATAGGGATGGCAACTGGGACCTATACCTCATCGGCATTGATGGAACGGGCAGGGTGAACTTGACCAACAGCGCCGAGGCGGAGCAAGGGCCGGTTTGGAGGCCGTAGGGCCTTCTCTCGCCATGCCTTGCGACAAAAGAGAGGTTCCGAGAGGGAGCTCTCTTCTCTTACATCACTTTCCAAGGCCTCAGATTGGCGTGGGCCATACCTGTGGTTCCCTAGGGGGTATCACTGCCCACCGAAAGGCAGAGGGTTCCCCTCTCCATCGTACAACACCATCTGCTGGCCGCCTGTATGCACCTCGTAAGTCTCTCCCGCGACTTCAAGGGTAATGCGACAGCCAGGCGTGATGACCTGCGCATAGACCATTCCCGGTTCCGGAGAGCCCAGGCTGGTGTCCGGCCACTCTACCTCTTCAACTTCTATTACCTCGATCTCTTCGCTGGAGATACCCAGCCAGTGGGCCAGAGCCTGTCGCGCACCCTCTTCAACTGGCCCGCCAGAAAGGCAGGGGGCCTCAGGGCGAGGCGTCGGAATCACACTCGCCTCTGTGGGAGAAGGTGTGGGCTGCAAAGTCGGAGGACTCGCCAGGGGAGTAGTTCCGCTCCGGCAGGAACCACCGCCGCCACGGCCAGTAGCAACATAGCAAGTATTGGCCCCAGATTACGCCACTTGAAGATACACACCGTTGACCTCACCCCATATATAGACGGGCTAAGAAGCGATGAGGTTCCTTAACCTTTTCCTCGCTTCCTTCTCCGATAGACCCCTTACTCTTATGGTCTTATTCCTCGCCCTCTGCCCGCTCACTATCTCCACCTGCCGCTTTCTTACCCCCAGTGCTTGGGCCAAGAATTCCACTAGCGCCTCGTTGGCCTTCCCTCTTACCGGCGTCGCCGCTATCCGTACTTTCAAAGTCCCTCGCTCCACCCCCACGATCTCGTTCTTTTTGGCTCTAGGCACCACTCGGACGGGGAAGGTAAGAGAGCCATCTTTCTCCTGAATCATTAGCCCGGTGGCTTCCTTACTCATGCCTATCTTTTTGACCCTTCTCAGTAGAGGGAGAGCAAGAGTTGGCTGAGAACCATTTGGACTACTTGTATAAGGACGAGGGCTACCAAGGGGCTGAAATCTATCATCCCCGTGGGGGGAAGGAGCCGACGGATGGGGGCCAGGATGGGCTCGGTCACCTGATGGATGAAGACCGATACCGGGTGATAGGGGTCGAAGCGAATCCAGGAGAGGATCACCCGGATGAGAACGGCTAGAGAAAAAGCGTAGAAGAGGGTATCTATGAGGTTAAGGATGTAGATCATTTTTCGCCTAACCCTCCTAGGTATTTGGAGTTCTGATAGGCCGCCCAGACGGCGCAGGAGAGGACGATGCGCAACCCTCTATCACCCCCTTGTCCAAGATGGCTTTTATCATCGCCTCAGCCATCACCCCGGTGCCGATGAAAGATAGGGCAGTCCCCTTAAGGTCACTCATGCTATTCCCTCCTCTCTCCGAATATACCCCTCCCGATGCGCACCATCGTGGCCCCCTCTTCGATGGCTACCTCGAAGTCATCGCTCATCCCCATAGAGAGATCTTCCCAACGCGCCTGGGAGAACCTCTCACTTAGTTCCTCTCGCAACCCTCGCAGTCGTTGGAAGTAGGGTCGAGCCTCCTCTGGCTGGGCGACCAGAGGAGGCATGGTCATCAACCCCCTCACCTCCAGGCAAGACAACCTGAGGATCTCCTCTACGTAAGAGAAGAAGGCCTCTTTTTCCTCACCTCGCGTCACACAGGGAGCCATGCGGAAGCCATATTTTGTGGCTTCGCCGGAGAGGTTTACCTCTAGTAACACGGGAACTCTCGCGTCGATGCGGGAAGCGCGCCGGTCGATCTCTTGAGCCAGCCGAAGGCTATCCACCGAATGTATCATATCGAAAATGAGCAACGCTTTCTTGACCTTGTTTCGTTGCAGATGTCCGATCATATGCCAGGTGACCTCCGGCAAAAGGGGGAGCTTCCACTCCGCCTCTTGCACTCGGTTCTCTCCAAAATCTCTCAACCCTAGGGCTATGGCCTCTTTTACGATGGCCGGCTCGATAGTTTTGGTCACCGCTACTAAGGTTATCTCCTCTGGGTTTCTGCCGGCCTGGCGCGCCGCACCAGCCATCCGCCCCCGCACCCTCTCCAAATTGGCAGCGATATCTACCTTCTCTGGCACGCTCATCTCCTCAAGGGTAAGCCTTCCTTACAGTCTTTAGGGCTCGCAAAGTTACCCATCGGCTGGGCTCCTCTTTCATCTCTATATCCACCTGCATCCGCCCGTTGAAACTGTTCTCCAGACTCCATTTACCAGCCAATCTCGGTCAGGCCTTCCTTCGGTTGGCTAAAGTAGCCGAAGTGCAGAAGGGGTTCCGCTCCTTTCTCGATAGCCCCGGGATGGGATGGCTCTCAATTCCACTTCTCATTGGTCACCCTATTCGCCTTGCAGGAGCATTAGGACAGCGAACCTTCCCGTTCGCTCTCCTTCGGCTCGATGGGAGAAGAACTCAGCGGTGTTGCAGGCGGTACAGATCTTGCCTACCTCTATCCTCTGTATGCCCAACTGCCTCAGTTGCCAACGGTTGGCCTCCCAGAGATCGAGATAGATCCCGTCCGCTCTTTCCATCACTGCTCCGGAGGAGTGGGGCAGAACAGCCTGCACCGCCTCTCTCACCTCCTCTCCCACGGAGTAGCAACAAGGGCCGATGGCCGGGCCCAGCCCGGCTCTCACCTGGGCCAGGTGGCAACCGAACTCCTCCCTCATCGTCTCCGCTAATCGCTGAGCCAATAGACCCGCCGTACCTCGCCAGCCCGCGTGGCCCAGACCTATGACCCGCTTTTGGGGGTCATAGAGGAGGATAGGCAGGCAATCGGCGAAGCGGAGCATCAAGGCTAGTCCCACACTTTCGGTAACTAGGCCGTCGGTGGCGGGGACGATTCGCCCCTTATCTTCTGGTCCGACCGCAGTCACCGAATGGCCGTGTACTTGACGGGCGGTGACCACCTCCCCTGCACGGAGAGCAAGCGTCTCATAGATGATACGATGGTTGGTCTCTACCGCTTTATCCTCATCGCCTACCAAGTGGCCTACGTTGAGCCCGTCGAAGGGAGAGTGGCTCAAGCCTCCCAGGCGGGTGAAGATGGCGTGTTTGACCCCCCAGCCTAGATGGGGGAAGGTATAGTAAACGACTCCTCCCTTGTGATGCCGGATCATTCCGCTCTCGCTAATGTTTAACACAGGGCTTATCGAGTAGGGATGACAGCCTTTTCTTTGGCTTCCCAGAAGACCTCATCGCAAGCCCCGCACTTCAGGCACTCAGTAGGCGGGCAAGGGGGAGTGCTCTGGGCCTTTCTCCCCTTTCGCCACTCCTGCCAGAGGTACTCCTCGCTTACTCTATTATCGATCACCTTCCAGGGCAAGGTACCACGAGGGCGTTCCTCTAATAGCGCCTCGTAGGCTAGACCTTGCCTGGCCAGGGCGCGTTTCCAGGCGGGCAGCGATTTCCCCTTGGTGCGTGCTAGGGCCGCTCCCACGCGCCTATCTCCTCGGGCTAGGGTGGCCTGTATAGCCGCCTCAGCCGCGCTCTCGCTTCGAACCTCGATGGAGGAGAGCCCTTTCTTGACATAACGAAGACGAGCCTCCAGAAGGGGCAGGGGGGCCATAGGAGCCCATTGATAGGGGGTTTGGGCTTTAGGGACGAAGGGGGAGAGGCTCACTATGAGGTGGCCGGAGAACCGCTCTTTGATCTTTTGGGTTAGGTGGACTAGGGCCTCTATATCCTGTTCTCTCTCGCCGGGCAAGCCAACCATGAAATAGAGTTTGAGTTGGGGGAAACGACGGCTGGCCTTTTGAGCGACATCTAGGATCTCCTCCTGCGATATATCTTTGTTTATGCAGGAGCGGAGACGCGTCGAGCCAGCCTCGGGGGCTACGGTGAGGGTCCGAGTCCCGCCTTCGACTAACGCCTCAAGCAATCTCTCCGATAGGGAATCGACGCGCAGGGAGGAGACCGAGATCTGGGCTCCCAGTTGGCGAAGCCCTTGGGTCAGAGCGTCGATCTGGGAGTAGTCGGAGAGGGCGGCTCCCACCAGCCCTATCTTCTCCCGGTAGCCCAAACCCTCTTTCGCTTGATCTAGAAGGACCTCCACGCTTCGCTCGCGAAGGGGCCGGTACGAGAACCCGGCCAGGCAGAAGCGACACCCTCGTCCACACCCTCGCGCTACCTCTATCAGGTACATATCTCCAAACTTGGTCTCATCCGTGAGAATGAGAGAAGTGGTGGGATGGGCATCTAGATCGCGCACCCATTGCCTCTTAATGGGGTAGGGGGCGAAGGGCTCATGCTCTATCTTAACTCCTAGTCCATCGTACTCTACCTGATAGAAGCGGGGCACGTAAAGGCCGGGGATCATGGCCCACTGGCGGAGGAGTTCTAGACGTGGGGCTCTCACCTCTCGTCGCAGAATCTCAGCCAAGGTCGGGACCACCCCTTCCCCCTCGCCGATGACCAAAGCATCGAAAATGGGGGCCAAGGGCTCGGGGTTGGCGGTGACACAGGGTCCCCCGGCCAGGAGGAGAGGGTGCCTTTCGTCCCGCTCCTCGGCCAGGGGAGGGATGCCGGCCCGGCGGAGCATCTCCACCAGGTTGAAATAGTCCATCTCGAAGGAGAGGGTGAAAGCCAGGGCGGCAAAATCCATGAGAGGCCTCTGGGATTCCAGGGAGATCGGCTGCCCCTTGGTGAGAAAAGTCCGCTCGCAAACTATCCCCGGCTCCTCATTGAACAGGCGATAGATCACCTGCACGGCCAGGCTGGACATGCCCAGATAGTAACTATTGGGGTAGGCCAAAGCGATGGGGATCTGCCCGCCCCAATCCTTGACCACCGCCCCTATCTCTTTGCTTACCTTGCTTCTAGCCTCGGCGATAGTTCGCCAATCCAGACTCATATCCCTCGATGACCTCCATCTTTTTAGAGTCTATCACAAGGGGACGAGTCGAGCAAACCTCAGGCTGAACGGAGGAGATAGGCAATAGGGTAGGGATGGTGGGTGACAACCGCTGGGGAACCTGGGGTGGCCGTTCACCTTGGGTGTAGTAGAAACGAAGCCTTGAAACTGGCAACAAAGTGCATTATGCTGTTATTGATCACGGACCTTCCAGTCATCCGCCGAATACTAATACTGGCTGGAGCCTACACGCGCTATCGAGGGTTTTGGTGAAGGGTCTGTCGCGTTTGAGGGGGTTCGTTCCAAGAGTGGAGCCACTGCCAAAGCCGTGCGGCCGGTTATCTCCGCGTGGTCAGGCGGCCAGGCCACTAAGGAAAGGAGGAATGCAATGACAAACGCAGTGATTGACTGTTTGATGAATCACAGGTCTATTCGAAAGTTCAAGTCGAAGCCGATTGAACCCGAAAAACTGGATTTGATCCTAAATGCAGGGATCCGCGCAGCAACAGCGGGTAACCTTCAGCCCTACTCAATGGTAGTAGTTGATGATATAGAAAAAAAGAGGGCTCTGTTTGGAGGGAGAGGAGGGAGGGATGATGCACCTTTCTATAGACCTATCTGGATTATTGCTCTCGTTGACCAGTATCGAATGAAAAGATGGCTCGAATTAAACGACGCCCCCTTTTACAACGACCGCATATGCAACGTGCTCATATCGTTCTGGGACGCCATAATCGCTCTCCACAATATGGTCGTTGCTGCTGAAAGCCTGGGCTTAGGAACCTGCTATATCGGCAACGTGCTTTCATTTGATATTCAGAGGGTTCTAGAGACCCCTGAATACGTCTTTCCAGCAGGGATGGTGATGATAGGCTACCCAGATGAATCGCCGGAGTTAAGACCCCGATTGCCGCTACAAGCCGTTGTACATAGAAATAGCTATCACCTGCCCACGGACGACGAAATAAGAGCCTTCTATCGCGAAAAGGATAAGGAATGGGAAGAATTGCCTGAAGAAAGGAAAAGATACTTCGAGAAGCGAGGCATCACCAATAAGGCTCAAGAACGGACTATCGGGCATTATACGGAGCGTTTCATCATGGGTGAAAGCAAGAAGATCTTAGAGAATCTCGAGAAGGCAAAATTCAAGTTAACTGTTGAGTGAAGTGCATCCCAGGATTTGGATACCCAAAGTGGTTGCCTAACTGGTCGCTGGGGCGAGCGACGGCCTCAGTCTCACTTCAGTGATAGTCGTAGGGCTGGTTTCACTTTGCAGGTCGTCTCTTGTTGAGGTAATATTTGCAAGACCCGCGCTGAAGGTGAGTTTTATCGTTATGCGGCTTCGTACAGTTTCCGAAAGATAAACGAAGGCAAAGGCAATTCTTCTCATTATTAGGGAGGCTGAGTTATGGCGAGGATTGAATTGATAAACATCTGCAAAACATATACGGATAACGATAAATCGAGTTTGGGAGATTTTATATTTCCACTTGGTAGGGTCGTTAAGGATATACATTTGGGAATGACTGACGACTATAGAGAAGTACCATTTTCCATCGAGAATCTAAATCTCGCTATTCCAGATGGAAAGATTATGGTGATTTTGGGACCTAGTGGGTGTGGGAAAACCACCCTCTTAAGGATTATTGCCGGCCTAATACAACCCGATTCAGGAGAAGTAAGATATGACGGAGTCGATATGGGGAACATTCCCCCCGGCGAAAGACGGATCGGTATGGTTTTCCAGAATTATGCACTATATCCTCACTTTACATCAAAAAAGAATATTTTGTCCTACTTTCTCTTTAGGAAGAAAACTCCTGAATTAGATGAACTTGCAAGTGAGAAATATAGAAAAACCAGTGAATTGATGGGAGTCGACATAGCGTATCTACTGAATAAGAAACCTACACATCTATCAGCAGGTGAGAAGCAAAGGGTTGCTCTCGGTCGGTGTATAACAAGAGATCCGGCCCTATTCTTGTTGGATGAACCTTTCTCTAATCTTGATCAAAGGCTGAGAGAAAAGTATCGTGTCAATCTAAAAATTCTTCTGAAGCGCTTCAATATCACCACTGTGTATGTAACACACGATCAGCAAGAAGCCCTTATTCTGGCAGATTCTATAGCGATTATGAATATAGGGAGAATAGAACAGGTTGGAACATACGAAGAGATCTACAATGAACCTAAGAGCATTTTTGTAGCTGAATTTCTGAATTTGGATATGCACACTCCAGCAATTAATCTTATTGACGGAGGCTATATCTCTCGAGAGTTTAACGAAATGATAGTTGGTGTGCGTCCGGAGAATATAGAGGTTTGCAGGGAGGAAAAAGAGAACTGTATCAGCGGAGTTATCTCAAATGTTCTAAATATACCGATCGAAAACACAACGATATTAAGTGTTAAGACTGGAGAATGTGAAGTCTATGCTCGAGGTCCTTCTAATGAGAACTTATCAATTGACAATGAGATCTGGTTACGCTTGAAAAGCTTTCATATCTTCGACAGGAACTCAGGTCTAAGAGTCCAAAGTCATTTAGAGAAGTAGTGTCTTCACATAGCCTAGGGGTGTGTATAATTTAGATAACCCCATTTGGCTAAGTGACCTTGTAGGCTCCGACCCCGCTATCTTATTGCGAAGTTGAGTAGAGCCGGTTTCCCTGCCCCAACGATGCCAGCCTACCCCGGTACCCTGGCCTAGTACTCTGGCTCGGTACTTGCCAGGCCGGGCTTGCCAGCCTGTCCTGGCTCGCCCTGTCCCCTGGCCCAAGTCGTACCAGGACGGGCCGAACCCGACAGGGTCTTCCTTATCCCTACGGGATCCTGTAAGGACAGATCCCGAGGGAAGGGATGACAGGCCAGGGGCCGGGGGACGAGCGAAACCTGCCCTACTCCATTCAGTTGAAGAGCAGATTGAGAGTTCAACTCTCTGCCCTCATCTTCTTGCACTCTTCGGTGAGGACAGGCACCACCTTGAAGAGGTCAGCCACGATGCCATAGTCGGCTACCTTGAAGATGGGGGCTTCAGGGTCTTTGTTGATGGCCACGATATACTTGGAGGTCTTCATCCCCGCCAGGTGCTGGATGGCCCCGGAGATGCCGAAGGCGATATAGAGAGTGGGGGTTACCACCTTGCCCGTTTGGCCCACCTGGTGGCTATGGTCCCGCCAGCCAGCGTCAACAGCGGCGCGAGAGGCCCCCACCGCCGCACCCAGCACGTCGGCCAACTCCTCCAGAAGGGCGAAATTCTCCGCCCCCTTCATCCCTCGCCCGCCGGAGACGACGATGTCGGCCTCCGTCAACTCCACCCGCTCCCCGGCCTCTTTCAACATCTCGATCACCTTGGCTCGGACATCGCCCATGTCCACGGAGATACTCTCCACCTCCGCCGTAGAAGGGGTGTCAGGCTCTGGAGCCGGGAAGATGTTCGGTCTAACGGTGGCCATCTGGGGCCAGGTCTCCTCCACCACCTTGGCGATCGCTTTCCCCGCGTAGATGGGTCGGGTGATGAGGAGGCGGCCGTCCTGGACTTCTATTCCTGTACAGTCAGAGGCTAGGCCCACCGCCAGCCTGGCCGCCACTCGGGGAGCCAGGTCTTTGCCCCGTGTCGAGGCGGCTAGGAGGACGACAGCAGGGTCGATCTCTTTGATTAGGTCGGTGAGGACCTTGGTGTACCCCTCAGGCGTGTAGTTCTCTAGGGCGGGGTCATCGGCCAGATAGACCTTCTGGACAGCATAATGGCCTACCGTATCGGCTAATGGTGTGACACCGGAGCCCATCAGCACCGCATTCACGGCGCCCCCCAACGCCTGGGCAATCTCCGCCCCCTTGCCTATCATCTCCAGGGTGACCTTCTTCAGTTCGCCCTCTCGCACCTCGGCTACTATCAAGACGTCGTTAGACATATCTTTCCACTCCTAATAAAGTTTGGGGAAAAGGCGCTACAGGATTTTCGCCTCTTCCCGCAGGAGGTGGGCTACTTTTCTGGCCATCTCGCCCGGTTCCTCCCCTTGAAAGAGCTGGCCTGCCTCTCGTCCTGGTGGTGTCATGGCCTCCACCATCTTTATCTTGGCCGCCTCTCTTCCTACCTCTTGGGGACTCACTCCCAGTTCTTGGGCATCCCATTCGGCGATGGTCTTTTTCTTGACCGCCATGATCCCCTTGAGAGAGGGGTAGCGGGGCTCGTTCAGTCCCTTCTGGGCGGTGAAGACCGCGGGCAAGGAGGTCTCTACCACCTCTTTCCCTCCTTCGACCTCGCGATGGGCTATGGCTCTCTTTCCATCTTCGGAGATATCGAGTTTAACGATCACCGAGACGTGGGGTAGATCCAACAGTTCAGCCAGGGCGATCCCCACCTGGGCGTGGTCTTCATCTACCCCTTGCTTGCCGCAGAAGATGATATCATAGTCGATCTTCTCCAAGGCTTTGGCCAAAAGCAAAGCGGTAGCGTAGGGGTCCGAGCCCTCGAAGGCATCATCTATGAGGTGAACGGCCTCATCGGCGCCCAAGGCTAAACCACTCTTGAGGGCGTCCTTGGCTCGCTCCGACCCCACAGTTATGACGGTGACCTTCCCCTCGCCGAGCCGTTCTTTGATTAAGAGCGCCTCCTCGATGGCGTACTCGTCGTAGGGGTTGACCACATATTCCAGATCCTCCTTGTCGACCTCCCCGTTCTTTATCCTGATCTTGCTCACCGTGTCAGGAACTTGTTTTACGCAGACGACGATATTCATGAATGTGTACCTCCGAGTAGGTGATCCCAGTTCTGAACCGTCTGGCTTGTGACATCTTTCACACAAGTGGGATTTTACCACGAAGAGAGGAGGGCTGTCAAGCGAAAAGGCCCATCCTTGGGGGATGAGCCGATAGTTTGTTCCTGGAGGCCCGCTCTACTCACATTGAGAGTAACCGCAGGCGGGACAGATGAGGCAACCCTCTACGAACTCCACCATGGCCCCACAATCGGGGCACTCGGGGCACATGCCCAGAAGGCTCCGCGGCGCTTCCCCCTCTTCGAAGAGGGAGAGTTGAATCCCGTTAGAATTGACATACCTCTCCATCGCTTGACCGATGGCATCGGCGCAGGAGAGGATCATCTGCCCCTCTCGCCAGTTGGGGGCCGGGCAGCGGATGCCCCGCAACTGCTTGATGATCGCCTTGGTCTCCAGGCCGGAGCGGAGGGACAGCGATATGAGCCTGCCGATAGCCTCCGATTGGGAGGCCATGCAGCCCCCCGATTTCCCCATCTGGGTGAAGACCTCGCAGAGCCCGGCCTGATCCTCATTGATGGTGATATACAAGGTCTGGCCGCACCCCACGACCACCTTCTCCGTCGTGCCCCGGGTCACCTCCGGCCGAGGCCGAGGCCTGCGGGTAAGCCTCCTCTGGGGCCCTTTGGAGAGGACTTGCCTCTCTCGGCTGCGGTCCCGATAGATGGTGAGTCCCTTACAGCCCAACTCATAAGCCAGAAGGAAGGCTTTATTCACCTCCTCCACGGTAGCCTCATGGGGGAAGTTGATGGTCTTGGAGACGGCGTTGTCGGTATGCCGCTGGAAAGCGGCCTGGAGGCGGATGTGCCACTCCGGGGCTATATCGTGGGCGGTGACGAAGAGCCTTTGCACCGGGGGCGGTACCTCCTCCAACCCTTGGAGGGTGCCCCTCTGGGCGATCTCATGCATCAGAGCCTCGCTGTAGAACCCACTTGCGGTGGCTATCTCCTTGAACAGGGGGTTCACCTCCAGCAGTTCATCTTCGTCGAGGACATGGCGGACGTAGGTTATGGCGAAAAGGGGTTCGATGCCGCTGGTCGTCCCGGCTATGATGCTGATGCTCCCCGTGGGGGCGATGGTGGTCACCGTGGCGTTCCGCATAGGTCTCCCTTGCCAGGGGGAGGAGCGAGGTGCTCCCCTGCTATCGTCGTAGATGCTGCCTGGGTAATTGGGAAAGAGGCCCCGCCTTTCAGCCAGGCTACTCGACGCCTCCTTGGCTGTGGTCTGGATGAACCCCATCACCTCCTCAGCCAGGCTCACGGCTTCCTCCGAGTCATAGGGGATCCCCAACCGGATGAGCATCTCCGCGAACCCCATCACCCCCAGGCCGATCTTCCGATTGGCCTTGGTCATCTCCTCTATCTGAGGCAGGGGGTATTCGTTTTGGTCTATGACGTTGTCCAGGAGATGCACGGCTGTCCGCACCGTCCGCCCCAGCCGCTCGTAATCTACCTTGCTGTCTTTCAACATCCGGGCCAGGTTTATAGAACCTAAGTTGCACGACTCGTAGGGGAGAAGAGGCTGCTCGCCGCAGGGGTTAGTGCTCTCGATCTCACCCAACTGAGGGGTGGGGTTGCTCTCATTTAGGCGGTCCAAGAAGACCACGCCCGGGTCTCCGTTGTTCCAGGCCATCTCCGCTATCTTGTCGAAAACCTCCCTGGCCGAGAGGCGGTTTGCCACCTGGCCACTGCGAGGGTTGGCCAGGGGGTAGTCAGCCCCTTCCTTGAGGGCGCGCATGAACTGCTCGGTTAGGCCCACCGAGATGTTGAAGTTATTCAACCGGTCGCCGTCCTCCTTGGCGGTGATGAACTCTATGATGTCAGGGTGATCGACGCGCAGGATGGCCATGTTGGCCCCTCGGCGGGCTCCACCCTGCTTGATCGCTTCCGTAGCCGCGTCGAAGACCTCCATGAAGGAGACCGGGCCGGAGGCTATCCCCCCTGTGGACTTCACCACATCTCCCCTCGGCCGTAGGTGGGAGAAGGAGAAGCCGGTTCCCCCGCCGCTCTGGTGGATCAGGGCCGTGCATTTGAGAGCCTCGAAGATGCTCTCCATAGAATCCTCGACGGGGATGACGAAGCAAGCGGAGAGTTGCTGCAACGCTCGACCGGCGTTCATCAGGGTAGGGGAGTTGGGGATGAACTCCAGCGAGGCCATAAGGCGGTAGAACTTCTCCGCCGTGGCTTCCGCATCGGCCTGGGAGTCATATAGAAGATCGGCGGCGGCGATACTCCTAGCCACTCGCCAGAACATCTCCTGAGGGGTTTCGGTGACCTGGCCGTCTTCATCGCGCTTGAGGTATCTGCGCTGAAGGACGGTCATAGCGTTGACCGATAGTTCGACGGCCACATCTTCGTGGGGCATTCTCTCTCCCTCCCCGGGGCTTAGAAAAAAGAGAGGGTGCCGTTCTGAGGAACCGCGGGACGGCACCAGATCATAAAGTCAGTCGGAGTTGGGCCTCTAGTTCTTCTTCTCTCCTCTTCCACTCCTTGTAGTCTTCGATCTCTTCGGCCAGGGTCTCCACATCGGGGAAGCGGCGGTGGACGGAGGCGAACCGCAGATAAGCCACATCATCCAGTTCCCTCAAACGCCCCAACACCAGTCTACCGATAAGTGCGCTCTCCACCTCTGGTTGTCCCATTTCGTACAGTTCGCGCTCCACTTCTTCGGCCAGAGTCTCCACCTGTTCTTTGGAGATGGGCCGCTTGGCACAAGCCTTGCGTATACCGGTGATCAACTTCCCGCTTTCCAACGGCTGGCGTCGCCCATCCCGCTTGATCACCGTCAGGGGGACGGTGGCTATCACTTCATAAGTGGTGAAACGTTGATGGCAATCGATACACTCACGACGACGGCGGATACGGCCTCTAGCCTCTCTAGTATCGATGACCCTGGAGTCGCCAGAAGAGCAGTATGGGCATTTCATCTTCATCTCCACTTCATAGTTGGAGGCTCCTCTCCTTTCGATACCAAATATAGGGGTCCTATGCCCATCTGCTACAACATATTGTGGTCGGACATCGCTAGTTTACCACAGGGTGAAGCAGATGGCAATACCTGAACCTTAAAATTCTCCAGCATTTTAAGGTTGGATCCCCCTTTGGCAACGATGGGAGGGGTAGCCAGGATTGACACCTCACTAATGGCGGCGCAAGAAGGCTGGGATGTCCAGGTTATCCCCGTCAAAGGCGGGAACCGGGAACTCGCGTATATTGGAGGCGGGTAGAGAAGCCTGGCGTCGCACCGCACCGTCGAAACCGGTGGCGATGACAGTGATCTGGATTTCGCCTTCTAGGTTGGGATCGATGACCGCGCCGAAGATGATGTTCACATCGGGATGGGCCATCTCTCTTATGATCTCGGCCGCTTGGTAGACCTCGAAGAGGGCCAGGTCTGGGCCGCCGGTGACGTTAAAGAGCACCCCGGTAGCCCCGTTGATGGTCATATCCAATAGCGAACTGGCTACCGCGGCCTGGGCGGCATCGGCGGCGCGGGTCTCGCCCGTGCCCCGCCCCACAGCCATGAGAGCCGCTCCCCCTTCAGCCATGATGGTCCGGACATCGGCGAAATCGAGGTTGATGAGACCGGGCACGGTGATCAACTCGGAGATGCCCTGGATCCCCTGCCGCAGAATGTCATCGGCCAGGGAGAAGGCTGTCTGGATGGAGGCTTTCTTATCCACGAGGTCTAGCAGACGGTCGTTGGGTATGACGATGAGGGTATCCACCTCCTCCTGGAGTCTGACCAGCCCTTCCTCGGCCACATCTCGGCGACGAACCCCTTCGAAGGTGAAGGGTTTGGTGACCACCGCTATGGTGAGAGCACCCTCCTCTTTGGCCAATTGGCCGATGATGGGCGAAGCCCCGGTGCCGGTACCCCCACCGATCCCCGCGGTGATGAAGACCATGTCCGCATTTTGGACGGAGGCTCTCAGTTCTTCCTTGCTCTCCTCGGCGGCTTTGATTCCGATAGCGGGGTCTCCCCCCGCCCCCAGCCCCTTGGTGAGTTTCTCCCCGATCTGGACTCGCTTCGGGGCCTGGGAGAGGAGGAGGGCTTGGGCATCGGTGTTGATGGCGATGAACTCCACCCCTTGCATCCTCTCTTGGATCATGCGGTTCACGGCGTTGCTGCCGCCGCCGCCCACGCCGACCACCTTGATCTCGGCGAAGCTCTTCGCTTCTGGCAGGTATTTCATCTCTTCTTTCCTCTCCTTTCTCTGTGTTATCCGGGGAGCAGGGCTTTCAGCCACCCCCGAATACGACGCGAGAAGTCCCTTGTTGTCCTGGGAGCGATTTCCCTATCCTTGGTGCGTCTCAGAGCCCAAAGGAGCAGCCCCACGCTGGTAGCGTAGGCGGGGCTCTCCAGAGTCTCCACCAGACCCTCCAGTTTACGGGGGTTGCCCACTCGGGCCGGTAGATCCAAGGCCCGGCTGCCGAACTCTCGCCAGCCGGCCAGTTCCGCCGTCCCTCCACAGAGCACCAACCCCGCCGGAAGGAGTCCGTCATAGCCGGAGCGTTTTATCTCTTTGAAAACGAGATCGAAGATCTCCTCGGCCCGGGCCTCGATTATCTGAGCCAGGCGCCGTCGGGAGATGGAGCCTCGGGGTTCATTCCCGAAGGCGGCTATATCGATCGATTCCTCTGGGGCTATGAGATCAGGGAGGGTATGACCATGTTCTATCTTTATCTCTTCGGCCACGTTGAAGGGGGCTCGCAACCCTATGGCGATATCGTTGGTGAGGTGGTTGCCTCCCACCGAGAGGACCATGGTATGCCAGACGCTGCCATCGATGAAGATGGCGATGTCGGTGGTGCCACCGCCGATATCGGCTAGTACTACCCCCATCTCTTTCTCCGCCGTGGTGAGGACCGCTTCCCCAGCCGCTATGGGCGCCAAGACCAGGTCGATGATCTCCACCCCCGCGGCGCGGACGCACTTTACAAGGTTATGGATGGGTGGTACGGCGCCGGTTACTACATGAGCCTCCACCTCCAGTCGGTAGCCCTGGAGGCCTAAGGGATTTCGTACCCCATCCTGTCCATCTACGGTGTAACCCCTGGGGATGGCGTGGATGATCTCTCGATTGTGGGGGATGGCGATGGCTTGAGCGGCGTCCATAGCCCGGTCCATGTCATCGAGGGTGACGCCTCGTACCCCTCGGGAGATGGCGGCCACCCCACGACTGTTCACTGAGGAGATATGTCCCCCGCTCACCCCTACGTAGACCCGGTCGATATCGTAGCCGGAGATATCTTCCGCCTTGGAGATGGAAGCGGCGATCGCTTCTGTGGCCTCCTCGACGTTGACTACTACCCCTTTGCGGAGGCCTCTGGAAGGGGCGATGCCCACACCTACGATGCGGAGCCTACCCTCTTCCTTCACCTCCGCGATAAGGGTACAGGTCTTGGCGGTGCCTACATCGAGAGCCACGAAGGTCTCTTCCACAGATATCCTCCCCGACGAAGTTCAGCCTTCAACTCTGTAGTAGGGGGTATCGAAGCGGAGGTCGATGACCACGGCCTTGATACCTTTCTCTTTCAACTGTTCCTTAAGGGCGTGCAATAGGGCTACCTTAGCCTGGGCATCCTCCCCTGTCCCTAGACGTACCTTCTCACCCTCTTCGGTCGTAAAGGCGAGCCCATAGGTTTGGGAATAGTCGAAACCCTTGACTTGGGGCAGAAGCGAACTATAGATAGTCGCGGCCTCAAGGATCTGGGGGTTTATGCGGTCCCCGGCCCGTAGGGAGCCGCCCCCCAGATCCTTGAGAGTGAGGGAGAGACTAGTTTGGTGGCGAGGGGAGAGCACGAACCCCTCCTGGTCTAGATAATATGATTCCTCACCAGATAGCCAGATAAGATAGGGTTGGCGTTCTCGAACCTTTATGCTCAGGCGGTTGGGCAGGCGATAACGCACCTCGGCTTCCGCCACATCAGGTAAAGATGCCACTGTTGTAACCACCTTTTGGGGATCGATAAAGAAGATGCTGTAGCCTTCGACCCCAGAGGCTTCCAATATCTCTTCGCTCAATACCGCTTCATTCCCTTCCACCGAGAGATCGAAGACGTAGAAGTCGTAGGAGGCGAAAAGGTAGACGGCTACCAGAATGAGAACTCCCAGGAGGGAGAGGCTGAGGGCTTTGACTCGCCTCCGGCCTAGCCAGGGGAGCGATATTCGCCTTCGAATCATCCTCTTAGAAGAACCTCTTTTCCCCAGTGATACGGCTCTCATCGACCCTCTTCAATTCTATAGTTGCGGGTGATCTCTCCACTCCTTATCTTGTCCGAGGATACCCATCGTGGCTGTCAGTTCTCCTGGTTCCCAATCGCCCACCAACTCGATCTCTAGTTCTAGAAGAACCCCCTGCTTCTGCCACACCCTCTCCCGCACTAGCCTGATGAGGGCCGCCACGTCACGAGCCCGCGCCTGACCCAAATTCACGATGTAGTTGGCGTGCAGGGGAGAGATTTGAGCATCGCCTATTCTTTCTCCTTTCAGTCCCGCTTCCTCTATGAGGCGACCGGCATAATCTCCCTCGGGGTTCTTGAAGACCGAACCGGCGCTGGGCTCCTTCGGTTGGCTCTTGCGCCTCTCTCTCTCGTAGGAGGCCACGCGCTGCAAAAGGAGATCTCTGGATTCGGCCTGGAGAGCGAAGTCGGCGGAGAGGATCACCGAACCCTCTCCCTTAAAACGGCTGGTGCGATAGCCCAGTCCCAACTCGCTCACCGCCATCCGGCGAAGGAACCCCTGGCTATCGAGGAGGGTTAGCTGTTGTAACCGTTGGGCTATAGAGCCGCCATAGGCTCCAGCGTTGTTTACGATGGCCCCTCCCACGGTCCCCGGGATACCTACCGCCCATTCCAGTCCTCCTAACCCCTCCTTGGCTGTGCGGCGGGCCAGGGAGGGGAGAGAGCCACCGGCTTGAACTCGAAGGAGTATACCCTCGCTCCTTGTCAAGGAGCGCACCCCTCGACATCTATTCTCGATCACTATCCCCCGTATCCCTTCATCGGCTACTAAGAGGTTGGTGCCTCTCCCCATCACGAAGTAGGAGACCCCTTCTCTGCGGGCCAGGGTGACCCATCCTAGAAGATCCTCCTCTCTTCTGACCACCACGTAGAGGTCTGCTGGCCCCCCGATCCGATAGGAGGTATGGCGAGCGAGAGGTTCATCGGCTAGAGCCTGGCCACCAATCCCCTCTTCTTCCGCCCGGGTCAAAAGAGCCCTCCCTTTCACCGCCTTCTCCTTTTGAGTCGGGCCAAGACCTTCTCGCCCACCTGGTAGATATCTCCCGCGCCCAGGGTGATTAAGAGGTCGCCACCCCTCAACTGTTGACCCAACATCGTGACCACATCTGACAGAGCGCCCACATAGTGCGCATTCGGATGGCTCATGGTGGCCAACAGTTCCTGGGAACTAACTCCCAGGTCATCGGTCTCTCGAGCGGGGTAGATATCGGTGACCACCACCTGATCGGCGTCGTCGAAGGAAGCGGCGAACTCCGCCAAGAGCGCCTTGGTGCGACTATAGGTGTGGGGTTGGAAAACCGCCCATACCCTTCTTTGGGGATACCGCTCCCTAGCGGCGGCCAAGGTGGCCTTGATTTCTGTAGGGTGATGAGCATAGTCATCGATGACCATCACCCCTGCGGCCTCTCCTTTCACCTCAAAGCGCCTCTCCACCCCTCGGAACTGGGCCAAGGTCTTTCCCGCTTCCCTAAGGTCGATCCCCAGATAGTCGGAGACCGCTAGAGCGGCCAAGCCGTTTTTCACATTGTGCCGACCTGGGATGCGGAGGCTGAACTCTCCCCGCGGACGGGCGCTGGCGAGCACGCGAAAGTCACTGCCCCCGGCGGCATTGGCTGCAAGATCCGCGGCTCGCCAGCGCGCCCTGAGGTCTAGTCCGTAGGTAGTGATCCCTGCCAGGTGGGGCTCTTTCTCGAGCCTCTGGGCTATCGGATCGTCAGCGCAAAGGAAGATCTCTCCTCCCTGAGGGACTAACTTCACAAACTCCAGGTATACCTGGTAGATCTCTTCCAAGTTTCGGAAATAATCGGGATGGTCCATCTCTATGTTGGTGACCACGGCCACGGAAGGGGAGAGTCCTAGGAAGGTGCGCTGATACTCGTCGGCCTCAAGGACGAGATATTCCCCCTTTCCCGCCTTGGCGTTGGAGCCCAGTTCCGGTATCACCCCTCCCACTATGATGGTAGGATCCAGGCCCGCCCGCTCCAGTATGAGGGCGATCATAGCGCTGGTGGTCGTCTTTCCGTGGGTGCCAGCCACGGCCACACCGTAGCGGCCTTCCATGAGTTGCCCCAGGATTTGGGCTCGACCGACGACCGGGATCCCCGATTCCTGGGCCGCAAGCACCTCTGGGTTGTGGGGGGGCACGGCGGAGGAGACCACGACGAGATCTGCGCTCGCTATGTGCCCTGCCGCGTGACCCTCGTACACCGTGCCCCCTAAACCGACCAGGGCCTCCGTGAGGAGAGAAACTCTCAAGTCGGAGCCAGAGACCCTGTAGCCCTCTTCTAAGAGCACCCGGGCGATGCCACTCATCCCTATGCCCCCGATGCCTACGAAATGAACGTGGTGCACACCTTCTAAGCCTTTGCTAGCCTCTTCTCTATAACTCCTACTCTCTTCTCTGCCCATATCCCTCTACCTGAAGACCCGAACCAATATCAGGAAGGCGACGAAGAGAAGGAGATAAGGCTCTAAGATCGGTGTGGGCAGGAAAGGCAGGAGAGCCTGGGCTAGATTAGTGAGGGGCGGTGAAAAGAGCCCCAGAAACCGTATCGGGTAATCGAAACGGTCTAGATAGTACCAAATAGTGCCCGAGATCAGATAACCGTTGACCACCCCGTTGATGGCGTTCATCGCTACCCCCAGGGGACCTGGAGGGGGGTCTCCTCGGAAGGCTAGGGTCTCTCCATGGTAGGAGATGAAGACCATAGCGATGAAGAGGCCCAGATAGAAGGCTGCTTGAATCAGGTTGGAATAGGGACCCGCTAGAAGGGAGCCACCCAGGAGACCCACCAATTGTGCGTCGAGGCCCAAAAGAATCTTCTCTCCCCATTCGGTGAGGACCAAGAGGGCTACCAGGATGCTGGTGGTAGCCCCCAACTCTCTGGGGTACCCCCGAACTATACCTACGAAGGCGAAGACGATTATCAGTGCGAACCAAAGTAGTTCCAGCGCTCCCATAGACTTTTCACTCTCTGGGGAAGAGATCCCCTAGGTCCGGCCGGCGTGGACGGATAGCACGCACGGCCAAGATGATGAGTATAAATACCCCGCCGATTATTATGGGATGGAGGTCGAACTTTCCCAGGGTCATCGCTTCCACCGTTCTCTCGCCCATGGTGATAGGCGTGAGGAGGGAAGGGAGCAGAGCACCGGGCAGGAGCGTGAGAGCGATGAGAGATCCGTTGGCCAACCCCCATAGGGTACCGATGAGGGCTCCTCTTATGCTCTCCGGACGGGAGCCAAGCCTCCAAAGGAGAAAATAGGCGAACAGGATGATGACCAGGAGGAGGAAAGTGGAATAGCCTCCCTGCGCCCGGGCTAGGATGGTCGAGCCACCTGTCATCTTCTCCAATTCGGCCTCCACTTCGGCCGTCAAAGGGGAACCTCCTGGACCGAGGGCTAGCCAACCGCCAGCGATGACCGCGGTGAGAAGGAGTTGGCCTCTCGTCCCTCGTCTGAAGCCCACAAGGGCGGAGAGAACCAAAATGGTGGCTAAAGGTAGATGGTTAAGCATTGATCAACGCCCTCAGTTCGTTCACCATCCTCTGAGCAGCCTGGGGCTGGGCCAAACGGTGGGCCGCTCGAGCCATCTGAGCCAATATCTCCTCGTTTGCGAAAAGTCTCTCCACGACTAGTAGGAGGGAAGCCTCTAAGTCGGCATCCTTGATCTTTACTGCCGCGCCGCTTTCCACCATATAGTTGGCGTTTCTCTCCTGATGTCCAGCGGCGTAAGGGTAGGGCACTAAGATACTGGGCAGCCCAGCAGCAGGGAACTCGCCCAGGGTAGAGGCACCTGCGCGAGAGACCGCTAGGTCGGCGGCCGCCAGTGCCCAGGGCATCTCCTCGTGAAGATAGGCGTGGATTCGGTACCGCTCTCGCAACTCTTTGGGAAGCCTTTCCCTTTCCTCCTTGAGCCGTCTTTCATCTTCATAGCCACCGATGTGGACCACGCGGCAGATTTTGAGCAGTTCCGAGAGGGTTTGGCACACGGCGAGGTTGATCTTATGGGCTCCTCGACTCCCTCCCAGGATGAGAAGCAGTTTCTCCTCCCGGCTGATCCCCAACTCTTCTCTAGCCGTGGCCTTATCTAGGGTCACTATCTCCTGGCGCACCGGGTACCCTGTAACCACACTCTTCTGGGGGGCGAAATACCCCTTTGATTCAGCGAAGGAGAGGGCCACCCGGCTGGCGATGGGGGCCAAGGCTCGGACAGCCAGTCCGGGCACGATATCTGGCAGATAAAGGAGGCTGGGCACGCCCCGCAACCAGCCAGCAACCACCGTGGGGAAGCAGACGTAGCCTCCCGTGGCCAAGATCGCCTGGGGCTTAAATTCGTCCACTATCCTCCTCGCTTGGGTTATGCCTAGAACCACTCGCCGAAGTTGTCCTGGCAGCCGCCAGGGGGGAGAGCCCAAGAGACTAGCGGTGGTGATGCCCTGGAAGGGAAACCCCTCCCGGAGGATCAGTTGGGCTTCTAGACCTGAAGCGTCGCCCACAAATAGGAAAGATGACACTTCTTGACTCTTGAGTTCCCTAGCCACGGCCACGGCGGGATAGATGTGGCCGCCGGTGCCGCCACCCGAAATCAAAAGTCGCACTCTCTTCTTCCTCTCCTCCCTGGGAGATATTGAGGAGTATCCCCACTCCAACCAGGGAGATGACCATGGATGAACCCCCGAAACTGATGAAGGGCAGGGGGAGCCCGGTGAAAGGTAGAGTAGCCGTCACTACGGCGATATTGACCAGGGCCTGGATGGTCAGCCAACAGGTTATGCCCGAGGCTAAAAGCATCCCATAGATGTCGGGTGCCTGGAAAGCGATCCTCAAGCCCCGATAGGCTAGGATGGCCAAGAGCACCATCACCACTAGACAGCCGAAGAGCCCCAGTTCTTCCCCTAGGATGGCGAAGATGGTATCGGTATGGGAGGCGGGGAGGAAGCCCAGTTTCTGCCGGCTGGCTCCCAGCCCCACGCCGCTTATCCCCCCTGAGCCCAAGGCGATGAGGGTCTGAGAGACGTGGTAGTTGGCCAGACTGAAGGGGTCGTTTAGAGGATCCGCCAGGTAGGTGGATATCCTGCTGGCAGCGTAGGAGGTGTGGCTGATCAAGAGATAGAGAGTAGCGCCTCCTACGAGAAAGCCGATCCCTAACTGTAGCAGATCTGCGCCGGCGATGAAGAAGATAGCCACCGTGGTACCCACGATGAGGATGGCGGTGCCGAAGTCGGGCTCCAAGATGATGAATCCGGTGACCAGGCCGATGAGGAAAGCGAAGGGGACCAGCCCATAAGAGACCTGCTGGATCTTCTCCCCCTTTGAGGAGAGCCAATGGGCGATGTAGAGAACCATAGCCAGCTTGGTGAATTCACTGGGTTGCAGCGAGCGGCTCAGAAGCCATCGCCGGGAGCCGTGCACCTCCTCTCCAACGAAGAGGACGAGGGTTAGGAGGAATAGGGTCAGACCTAGGGCTGGCACCGACAGATACCGCCAGCGATGGTAATCGATGCGGGTGACGATGAGCATAGCCAAAACCCCTAGGCCGGCCCAGGTGGCTTGGCGGGCCAAGAAATAGGTGGGGTTATCATATAGTTCATACGCCAAGGCGAAGGTAGAACTGTAGACCATCATCAGGCCTATGAGAAGGAGCCCGGCCAGGACCAAGAGGACCACGTAGTCGGGGCCTCGGGTCGCGATATCTCTCCAGCGGTTCCTCTTAGCCATTTTCCCTCAGTTTGCGTACCAGATCTTTGAAGTGTTTGCCTCTCTCCGCGAAGTCACCATAGAGATCGAAACTGGTGCAGGCTGGGGAGAGGAGAACGACATCTCCTGGCTGACCCACCTGGGCGGCAAGCTTCACCGCCTCTTCCAGGTCGCCGACATCTTTGATGGTTGGGGTCTTGGCCATACCCGCTCTCTTCCCTGCCTTGCGCACCGCTTCTTCTATGGCTGGTGCCTCCTCACCAAAGAGGATGAGATAGCGAACCTTTTGCACGATGAGCCTTGCCAACTCTTCGGAAGGCAGGCCCTTCCCTCGCCCTCCTGCCAGGAGCACAATGGGTTGATCGAAGGAGCGCAACGCCGCTATGGCCCGCTCCGGGGAAGTGGCGATGGAGTCGTTATAGTAGGAGACGCCAGCCACTTTCCGCACTAACTCCAATCTGTGCTCCACCCCGGCGAAGGTCGTGCAGACCCCAGCCATAGCCTCCGTCGGAGCCCCGGCGGCCCCTGAGATGGCACAAGCCGCAAGCACGTTCTCCAGATTGTGATCTCCCAAGAGCCGGATATCGCTTCTCTCGCATACCGCTTCTTCTCGGCCGGCCCAGCGGACCATGATTCTACCTTCCCGTATGAAAGCCCCTCCTTCTACCTCCTCTAGCCTGCTGAAGAGGAGGGTTCGGCCCTGACATTCGGGGAGTAGAGCGTGGGTGGCAGGATCGTCCCTGTTTAGGATGGCATAGTCTTTCTTTCCCTGATGGCGCAAGATGTTCAACTTGGCCGCCCTATAAGCCTCCATACTCTTATGACGGTCTAGATGATTGGGTCTGATGTTCAGGATGGAAGCGATATAAGGGCTTCGATCCAGGTTCTCCAACTGAAAACTCGAAAGCTCGGTGACCACCATGGCTTCAGGCCCTATCTCTTCTACGGACTCTATCAGAGGGGAGCCGATGTTCCCTCCCACCCAAGTCTCGCGACCGGCCCTCTCCAATATCTGGCCCACCAGGGTGACGGTGGTGGTCTTGCCGCTGCTCCCTGTTACCCCGATGATAAGGGCTGGGCAAAGGCTGAAAAATAGCCTCGTCTCGCTGCTGATAGGGATTCCCCGTTTGCGGGCCTCCACCAAGAGGGGGATATCCTGGGGAACCCCGGGACTGACGTAGATAACGTCCGCATCCAAAAGGCTCTGGGGATGCCCTCCCAACTTGAACCGGATGAGGGACTCAGATAACCCCTCGATCCTCTCCGCCAGTTCCTCCCTCGTTTTGAGGTCACTGACGGTGACAGTGGCTCCTCGTTGAGCAAGGAAGCGAGCCAAGGCCATCCCTTCCCTTCCTAGGCCGATGATGGATACCTTCTCAGACTTTCGCATTTCGTAAACCATCGGCATAAACAGTGGAACCGATTTGACCATTATATGAGAGCCAAGGCTATCCCCAGCATGGCCGCTAGCATGGCCATGAGCCAGAAACGTTGCATTACTTGTACCTCAGACCAGCCAAGTAGTTCAAAGTGGTGGTGTAGGGGGGCCATTTTAAAAATCCGCCGCCCCTTGGTCATCTTGAAGTAGGCTACTTGCATGATCACCGACATGGTCTCGGCCACGAAGACTATGCCTACGATGGGCAGAAGCAGCCACTGCCCGGTCATGAGAGCCACTACTCCCAAGGTGGCCCCCAGAGCCAGGGAGCCTACGTTCCCCATGAAGAGTTGGGCCGGATAGGCGTTGAACCAGAGAAAGGCCAAGGCCGCTCCTACCACAGTAAAGCAAAAGAGGGCCAGGTAAGCCTGACCTTGGAGATAGGCGATGATCCCGTAGGCGACGAAGGCGATGGCCGAGGTACCTCCGGCCAACCCATCGAGGCCATCGGTGAGGTTGATGGCGTTGGAGAACCCCACAATGATGAAGATGGCTGCGGGTATATACCAGAGTCCAAGATCGATGAAGCGGGGGATGGTGGGGATACCTACCCCTCGAAGCCCTAGAAGGGAGTGGAGGGCTAGCGCGGCTATGGTAGCGATGATTACCTGCCAGACGAACTTGAGTCGGGCTATAAAGCCTTTCTTTCCTATCTTGGAGGGGTCTTGACCAGTGGCTATGGCTTCCCTTCGGCTGACGATGGCTCTCATATCATCCAAACCTCCCAGAACCCCATAGGCCATTAAGGTGCCCAGGGGGAGGAGGATCGACCTGCCGATCAACTTCTCTAGGCCGCTCAAGAGGCCTGGGGCCAGGGTGATGACCGCTCGATCGAGAAGAAGCAGGATTGTAGTGATGATGACTACGGGGCCGATGATCATGATCCCCCCCATGGTGGGGGTTCCGGTCTTAACCTTGTGGGAACGGGGGCCGTTGATACGGATCTGCTCACCGATGCCCTGGCGACGAAGGTATTTGATCAACGGGCCTCCCCAGAGGACGGCGAAGAAGAAGGTGAGAGCGCCTACAGCGAGAGAAGGGGCCATCATTCTCCTCCCAAATTAGACACTATCTCTTCCATCTTCATCCCTCGGGAGCCTTTGATGAGGATGAGGTCACCGGAAGCAATGAGACGCCGCAAGAGCTTCACCGCCTCTTGGTTGCTCTCCACGGCGAAGATATTGGCTTCATCCATGCCCAGAGCCTGGGCTCCTTCGGCCATGATGCGGCCTCTGGATCCCACGGTCACCAACTTATCCACCGTCTCTGCGGCGCGCCTTCCCACCAGCCGATGTCCTCTCTCTTCGTAACTCCCCAGTTCCAGCATATCCCCTAGGACGGCGATCTTCCTCCCCTCCAGGTCAAAGAGGAGGTTTAGGGCTGCCAGGGTGGAGGCGGGGCTAGCGTTGTAGGTATCATCTATGATGGTCGAACCCTTGATCCCCGAGACAGCGATGAGGCGGAGTTGGGCGGCGATATCTTGGAGCCCGGCGACGATCTGGTCCCAGGGTTCCCCCTCCACCAGGCCCACCGCCGCCGCAGCCAGAGCGGCATGGACGCTATGCCGGCCTAGAAGGGGGATCCTCACATGGAGGGTCTCCTCACCATGATGGAGGCGGAAATGCACCCCCTGCAACCCTCGACTCTCGATGTCAGAGGCCCAAAGATCACAATCGGGGCTCAAGCCGTAGAAGAAGACCCTAGCCTCCGTTTTTTGGGCCATGGCTTTGACCCGGGGGTCGTCGCCGTTGAGGATCGCTACTCCGTTCGAGGGGAGAGCCTCCACCAGTTCCGCCTTGGCCTGAGCGATGCGGGCTAAGGTTTTGAGCCCTTCTAGATGGGAGTGGCTCACGTTGGTGATCACCCCCACCTGAGGCTGAGAGATCTCGGCCAGCATGGCTATCTCCCCTAGGTCATACATCCCCATCTCCAAGACCACCTTCTGGTAACTCTCGTCTAGGTTGAGCAAGGTGAGGGGCAGGCCGATCTCATTGTTGTAATTGGCTTCGCTTTTCAGGGTAGGGAAGGCTTTCCTCAAGACCGACCAGATCATTTCTTTGCTAGTGGTCTTGCCCGTGCTGCCGGTCACCCCTATCACTCGAAGGTCGAACCTCCTCCGCCAGTAGGCGGCCAGATCCTGGAGGGCACGCAGGCTATCTTCCACCAGGATGCAGAAAGGCTCCGGCGAGGAGGGGAGGGAAGAAGGGTCTTTAACAACCGAGTAGCCTTCTATCTCCCTTTCCACCAGTGCGGCCAGCGCCCCTTGTTCGAAGGCGTCCTTCACGTAGTCATGACCGTCTCCCTCTTCTCCCCGCAAGGCTACGAAGAGGCTACCCTTCTCCGCTAGACGGGAATCGACGACACCGTTCTTAAAAACCAAGGGATGCTCTAGTTTTTCTCCGGTTATCCCTTCCCAAAGATCGCCCAGGGTAAACATTCTTATATTCCCTTACTCTCGCGCTAATCGCACCTCATCAGGTGGGATGCCCAGGTAGTCGAATAGTTGTTGGGCCAGGCTCTTGAAGACGGGGGCGGCGACTGTAGCCCCCCAAGGTGCAGCCTGGGGCTTATCTATGTTCACCAAGATGATGAAACGAGGGTCGTCGGCCGGGGCCCAGCCCACTATGGAAGCGATGGTCCAGGTGGGGTCATAGCCGCCGGGTATGGGGATCTGGGCTGTGCCCGTTTTGGCGGCGATGGAATAGCCTTCCACATAGGCTAACTCTGCCACCCCTTGCTTTACCCCCTCCACCAATATCTGGGTGAGTTGTCTGGCTGTCTCCGGGGAGATCACCTGGCGCCGCACCACGGGCTCTATTTCTACTACGCCCTCTTCTCTTACGATCCGTTGCACAATATAGGGTTTCATCAAGAGCCCCCCGTTGGCGATAGCGGCCATACCGTTTATCATTTGTAGGGGGGTGACGCTAATCCCCTGGCCGAAAGAGTTGGTCCCCAGGTCGCACTCATGCCATTGGGCGTCCCCGGGGGTCTTGACGATGCCCGATACCTCGCCCGCCAGATCGACGCCGGTAGGCTCACCGAAGCCGAACCTTTGCACATAGCGGTAGAATTTCTCGGCCCCGATCTTGGTGCTCATCGTGGCCGCTCCCACGTTGAGGGAGTATCTCAAGAGTTCAGATACCGTGGTTTCACCCCGGGCCCCCCAGTCCCAGTTGGCTATCACTTGCCCCCCCACCAGGATAGAACCGGTGTCGTTATATGTGGTCTCCGGCGTCACCTCGCCGGTATCTAGAGCCGCGCCGATGGTCACCGGCTTGAAGACCGAGCCCGGCTCATAGACCTCGCTTAGGGCAGGGTTGACGAAAAGTTCCTCCGAGGTCTCATAGAAACGGTTGGGATCGTAGCGGGGGTAGCTAGCCATGGCCAGGATAGCCCCGGTCCAGGGGTCCATGACGATGATGGTGCCTCCCTGAGCGCCGTATTCCTCGATAGCCCTCTCTAAATTCTCTTCCACCAGGCCTTGAATAGTGCGATCCAAAGTTAGAGCCAGAGCGGGGCCCTCCTGGGCGGGAACGTAACTGCCATAACCGGCGATCATCTGTAAGCCGGAAGGGTCTCTCTCTCCCCCCCTCGACCCCGGCTCACCCCGCAGGATGTCGTCGTAATACTCCTCTAGGCCGTAGAAACCGTCGCCCTCAGCCCCTACGAAACCCAAAAGGTGACAGGCCAACTCCTTCTCAGGATAGATTCGCTGGGGCAGAGGGATGGCTCCCACGCCAGGGAGGCCGCGGGAGGCTATCTTCTCCCCCACATTCAGGGGTATCTGTTTGGCCAGAGTCACGCTCAGATCCTCTCGGTCAAGGAGCGCCCAGAGGGCCTCAGGGGGCCTCTCGAGAAGAGGAGCGAGTTGCTCCGCTGTCCAACGGGGGTCGAGAAGATCTCTGGGGGTGGCGAAGATCTCGTACTGGAAGATATCGGTGGCCAGAAGCGAACCCCTCCGATCCAAAATCGCCCCTCGTTGCGGAGGGATGACCCTGGTTTGATAGTGTTCCAGTTCGGCCAACTCCAAGAGCTCTTGACGACGCACCACCTGCCAGTAGATGATGCGCCCCAGGAGGATGAGGGAGAAGGCGAAGAAGACGGCCGCAAGGACAGCTAACCGCCTGTGGGATCGCTGGCGTGACTCCGAGGTCATCTTTTTATCTCCACTTCACTTTCGTTCCCCATGCTCTCTCTAGTGAGGTCGCTCGCCCCTCTAGTTCCTTCGCTCTTCGCTTGTCCGAAGAGAAGGACCTGAAGGAAAGAGAGAACTCTCCCCCAGAGGTCATCCCCCGACGGTGATAGGAGGTCGTCTTCTTCGACGGGGGCTGAAGAGATCTCGCTTTCTATATAGAGATATTCCACCTCTTGAGGTGGCCCCAAACCTAGAGGGCGGGCTCTCTCACGGATGCGAGAGAGGTTTTCCAATTCTGCTATCCGGTAGCGGATCTCCGCGCTCTCCCGCCGCAGGTGCTCCCGCTCAGAAGCCAGCCGCTGAAGCCGCAGGGCGGTAGTCGTAACCTCGCTGGCTTGCGTGAGGTAGAACCAACCTATTAGGCTAGCCAGGATGAAGAGAACCGCTAGCAAGCCGATGGTCCTCCCTTTAAGTTGAAACCGCTTTCTCTCTTGCCTAGGGTGAGTCTGGGCGATATAGGAGATAGGCCTATTAGTCGACACTTTGAAATCGGGCCGCGATTCTAAGCCTAGCGCTCCGGCTGCGAGGGTTCCTTTCGACCTCCTCTGGGGTGGGTCGGATAGGTTTCTTGGTGATGACCTGGAGGCTTCGGCGATGACCACATCTGCAGACCGGGATCTCCGGAGGGCAGAGACAATCTCTGGATTCCCGCCGCATGAACTCTTTGACGATTCGATCCTCAAACGAATGGAAGGAGATGACCGCCAGCCGTCCCCCCAGGGCCAATATCTCCACCGCCTGGGGTAGGGCCTCTTCCAGAGCGGTCAATTCATCATTTACGGCGATGCGCAGGGCCTGAAAGGTCTTGGTAGCGGGGTGGAGTCTGCGGCGTCGCCCCACCACCTGGGCCACTATGCCAGCCAGTTCTCGAGTGCTTTCGATGGGCCGATGGAGCGTTATGGCTCGGGCGATCGATTTCGCTTTTGGCTCTTGGCCATACCGCTTGAGGAGGCTAGCCAACTCCTCCTGGGAGAGCCCGTTCACCAGATCTGCGGCCGTCAACTTCTGCCTGGGGGAGAAACGCATATCCAAAGGGCCATCCCCGAGGAAAGAGAACCCCCGCTCTGGTCGATCCAGTTGTAGAGAGGAGAGGCCCAAATCGAGCAGGATCCCATCCACTGGGTGAAAAAGATGCTCCTTTGCAACCTTCTTCAGATCCCGGAAATCGGCCTCCACAAGTAGAGTCCTTTCTCCAAAGGGGGCCAGAGTCCTTTGGGCTACTTTTAGCGCCTCTGGATCGAGGTCGATGCCTAGTAGCATGCCCTTCGGGGCGGATCGAGAGAGGATACCAGCGGCGTGCCCTCCAGCCCCTACTGTACAGTCGATATACCGTCCGCCGGGCTTCAGTTGGAGTCCGGATAGTACCTCTTGGTAGAGGACGGGAAGGTGTTGGCTAGATGCCCAGGTCGGCCAGTTGCTCAGCGATGATATCTCCTTCTTCTTCGGCTTTCTTCCTCACCTCCTCCCAGCGGATAGGGTTCCAGATCTCGATACGGGCATATAAGCCGATGACTACGCTCTCGTTGTCGATGCCCGCATATTCCCGCAGATATTGAGGTAGGAGGATCCGTCCCTGTCTGTCCAGTTCGCAATGGATAGCCCCAGAGTAGATGAGGCGGGTAAAAGTCCGGGCATCCCTCTGGGTGATAGGGAGGCCGTTGATCCTCTGGGCTAATTTGTCCCACTCGGGGAGGGGGTAGATGAGCAGGCAGCGATCCAGACCCCGAGTGACCACCATCCCCTGGGCCAACTCGGCGCGAAACTTGGCCGGGATGGTGAGCCGCCCTTTGCTATCTATAGTATGGGAGTACTCTCCTAGGAACATATGTTCTAAAATCTCCCACCCGACCCCTCTTAGAGGGGCCTAAACGGCTAGTTTCTCCCACTTTTCCCCATTTTTCCATAATTCTCCACCATTATACACCACTTTACCCCCTCTGACAATACCCCAAAAGTACTATCCGAAAAATTTTAAGGTTTTGGAGGAATTTTTAAGGTTGAGGATTGTTTGAGGGTGACCGATGTGGGCCTAGGGCCAGAGGGGATGCGATCCTATCCCCCGATCAAGGCGGTGGGAAGGGGGGGAGGGTTATTCATCTCTGGAGAGGGTAAGCAGGGAAGCCTCGTTGTAGATGGAGGTGGTTACCTCTCCCAGACTCGCGACTCTGTAGCCTGGCTCCATGGCGATAGCGGCCTTCTCGGATGAAGAGGGGGTGGAGGTACGGTCTAGGACTACGTGGTGTTGTAGGTCGGGTTTCGAAAGCCGACCCACACCGTCTTTGTCACTGAAAAGCCACAGGTCCCTAAGACAGACTTTCGGTACTTCTCACTCGTGGGGGTGGATATGGCGTTCGGGGTGGCAATGAGGGTGAGCGTGTTCCAGGCGCTCGTGGCGATGGCGATGTTCGTGGGTTAGGTTGCAGCGGAGGAGGAGTTCTTGGTTGGAGAGGATCTCTTGGGGGGTGCCTTGGGCGATCAACCGGTTCTCCTCGCTTCAGTCGCCTTGTTCTTTCTCCCCCAGGCAAGGTAGCGATCCTCTCCTTCCTCGACTCCTATCTCCTCAAACCCTGCCTGAGCCAGTAAGGTCACCATATCCTTGGTTGAGGGCAGGAGGTCTCTCGCTACAGGCCCCCCGACCGTGGCGTGGATGGCGTTGATGGTAGCCCGACTAGCCGCGTGCAAGATCAATAACCAGCCACCAGGGCGTAGGGCTCGGTGGAGCTCCTCCAGGGCCTTTGGTTTGTCCTCGAAGTGAGGAAAGCAGGCAAAACAGAGACCGAAGTCGAAGGAACAGGGCTCGAAGGGCAAAGCGTGGACATCGCCCTGGACAAGAGATAGGGTTGGATACTTGAATCGGGCTTGGGCTAGCATCTCGTTGGAGAGATCGAGACCCACAACTCTCGCCTCGGGGGCCAGGCCGGCGAGGAGGGAGACCAGAACCCCCGTCCCCGTTCCCAGATCGAGCACCTCCCTGGCGTGCCCCAACTTATGGGCGAAGGGGAGCAGAAGCGCCTCTAGATGGGCTTGGTCAGCGGTCGCAGTTTCGTCCCATTCTGCTGCCAGGCTATCGAAGAAATGGCGACGAGAACTCATCAGTCAATCACCTAGTGGTGCTATCCCTAAACGAGACCGTCGAGAGATTCTATGATCTCGTTCATCGCTCTGCGAATCGGGGCCTGAAGGGGCAGGTCGATCAGCGGTTTGCCCAAGGCGTCGTAATCGGCTACAGTCGAGTCTTCTGGTATCAAGCCCGCGAGTTCAAGCCCCTTCTCTCTGATAAGGGCCTTCAATTGGGGAGCCAGAGTGGGCTGGCCATCTCCATCCACGGAGACGCGGTTCACTATGAGGCGGATATAGGACGCATGGGTGTCTAACTCGCGGATGAGGTCGACTACGCGAGAGGCGGCGATGAGACCTCGCATTGTGGGGTCGGAGACGATGAGGAGAAGGTCCACATCTCGGGTGGTGCGACGGCTGAGATGTTCCAAGCCAGCCTCGTTGTCGATGACCACGTAGTCGTAACTCTTGGCCAAGCGGTCGATGCAGAAGCGGAGCACATGGTTGGCGGCACAGTAACAGCCCGGCCCCTCGGGGCGGCCCATGGCTAGAAGGTCGAACCTCTCGGTCTCTACCAACGCTTGGTTGATCCTCACCTCCAAATAGTCGTGCTTGCTGATGCCCCCCAGGCCTCCCCTGGCGATCTCTTGGAGGGTCTCTTCCCGAATATCGCCTATCGTCTCCTCCAAAGGCACACCCAAGACCAGATGAAGGTTGGTGCTGGGGTCGGCGTCTATGGCTAGGATGCTGCCAGAGTGGTGCTCTATCAGGTGTTGAATCAGCAAGGCCGCAACCATAGTCTTGCCTGTGCCTCCCTTCCCAGCCACGGCGATGGTCCTAGTCATCTTCTTCTCCTTTCCCATCCCTTCCCACGGGATCCCTTTGGGACGGGATCCCTGTCCCACAGGGATACTTTACGTATGGGACGGGATCCTGTAAGGAGACAATCGGCGCAGAGGTCGAGGACGGCGAAATGGTCTATCTGGGCCTTGAACCGATACTGCTCTCATCCTCATCCGACCGTTTTGCCCTCCCCCTTGGCAGCAAATTGAGCTCGCACCCAATCGTACCAACCTGATAGTCCCTCTCTGGTTTCACAGGAGATCTCGAAGACATCGAGAGCGAGGTTAATGCTCAGCGCTGCTTCTCGCAGAGTGCCCACTTGAGCCTTCAGGTACGGCTGCAAGTCTATTTTGTTGATAACCACAGCCTTCGACTCCCGAAAGATGCTCGGATACTTGAACGGTTTATCATCACCTTCCGGCAGACTTACGATCACCACTTTGGCATCCTCGCCCAAGTCGAAGCCGGTAGGACAGATGAGGTTCCCTACATTCTCTATGAATAGAAGGTCTATTTGGGGAAGGCTTTCGAAGGCTGACTTTATCATCCGGGCCTCAAGGTGGCAGATGGTACCGGTGTTGAGTTGGACTACTGGGACTCCATACTTAGCGATCCGTTCGGCATCTAGGCTAGTGGCTAGGTCGCCTTCGATGACCCCTATCCGTATCTCCTCTCCCAGAGCCTCAACGGTTCGTTCGATCAGTGATGTTTTACCCGCCCCCGGTGAAGCCATCAGGTTCAGGCTCAAGATACCCTCTTTTTCCAGGCGCTCTCTGATCTCCTGGGCGATGAGGTTATTAGCCTCCAAGATATCGACAAGAACCGGGATGCGCATCTAGGCCTCCGTTTTCATCAAGGCTGCAACCACAGTCTTGCCCGTGCCTCCCTTTCCAGCCACGGCGATGGTCCTAGTCATCTTCTTCTCCTTTCCCATCCCTTCCCACGGGATCCCTGTCCCACAGGGATACTTTACGTATGGGACGGGATCCTGTAAGGAGACAATCGGCGCAGAGGCCGAAGACGGCGAAATGGTCTATCCGGGCCTTGAACCGATACCCCTCTTCCAAAGCGGCTTCCAACGGTTGTAGAAAGCGATGGTCGAACTCGAAGATCTTGCCGCAAGATAGGCAGACCATGTGGTGATGCCGTTCCTCCTTCAGCAGTTCATAGAGGACCGAGCCCTGGCCCAGGTCGGTTACAGAGATAGCGTGATGTTCCTTTAAGAGTTCTAGGGTTCGATAGATGGTGGAGATGTTGATGTGAGGATACTCTTCTCTAACCTGCTCGTAGATATCCTCCGCACAGATATGCCCGGGGCTATTAAGAATGGCTTGGAGTATCAACATCCGTTGCGGCGTAGGGCGCAAGCCCAAACTACGTAGCAACGTCTCGCTCTCCACTCTCGTCATGGAGGCTCCGTTTTGCAATTAGTTGCACTTGCATATTTTAGCATAACAAGAGAAGGCTGTCAAAAAAGGCTAGAAAGTTGACAAAAGGGCTCCCAGGGCATCATCATAGAGGCTGCGTCGGAGAGCGGCGAACTGCAAGCCGGCGTCGAGAAGATCGTCTACGTTGTCACCGCCTATCCCGATGGCTCGACTTTGCGACCCAGCGTGTACAATACCGATCCGAAGAGCAAGTTGCGGGTGCCCACTACCCTCAGCCCAGCCCTCGTGAACAAATCGTTGATCTCCGTGCGGGTGAAATTCACTTGGTTGATCCCCGACGGTGCGTTGCAGGCGGCATTGGCCGCGCGGGAGAGAAGCGAGGGCCCGGGCACGATGATGAGCACGTGTCCCCCTTCTTTGGCAAAGCGGGCGTGCTGCTGGATGGCGGGCAGGCGCAAGTCCCCCCAAAAGTGCTCGGCCACGTACGCGCTGAACACCAGGTCGAACCGCTCGTCCAGATCGAGCGACATCAGGTCTGAGTGGACAGTGCGGATGGCAAGATCGCCCCTGCGACGTTTCACGGATTCCAGCACCTCCTCGCAGAAATCCACCCCTGTCAGCGAGCGGGCCCCGAAGCGGCGCATGATCGCCATCGTCGTCCGTGCATGCCCGCAGCCCAAGTCCAGGATGGTACCACCGCTCAGGTCTACACACTTCAGCAGCCCAAATGTCACCCGGTCTCCGATAGCGTTGCCCCAGGCGCGCAACCTGAGCCACAGGGCGTTACTGGGACTGGCCCACACCGCTTTCCACGCCTCGGACGGCATGGTTTGTGCCCTGTCTTCTCCTGCCATCGCCACTTCCTCGATACGTGCACCTAAGCCCAGGGGCTGGACTCTGGCGAACTTGCAGTTGTAGCAGGCCGCTGCCAGACTCCAGGCCGGAGTTTATCATACCCGATTCCGCAATCTTTGACAAAACTGCCAAGAAAGCTAATTGACAAAAAGGCCTCCTGAGCATATCATTCCCCCAGCGGGAGGCCGATGCTGGTCACGTATCGGGTAAGGTTAGCAGAATATCGCCGCTGGGCAGTAGTACCCCTGGTCATCGCCGCTGGCTTGGCCATCGCCTATCTACCTTTGACTTTGGCGGGGCTCTCGATAGTGGGGGCCGTCGCCTTCCTAGCCATCCTCATCCGTCCCCATCTAGGTCTCTATCTCCTCATCTTCTCCATCCCCTTCGGCTCATTGAAGGAGGTTCGGGTGGGGGTGATGAGCGTGGGGGTGACAGAACTCCTGGTCGGCTTGGTGCTGGCCGCCTGGCTGGCCCAGATGGTCGCCAGGCGGGAGATCAGAATCGGGCCCGCGCCCCTTCTTCTCCCCTTGCTCATCTTTCTCATCGCCATCTCCTTCTCTCTCTTGAACACCCTCTCCATGCAATACAGCCTCAAGGGGCTCCTCGTCTGGTTGGAGGTCTTGGGCATATACCTCTTTGTGGGCACCGCTCTCGGCGGGAGGGGTGTTAAGGTAGGCATCATCGCTATCCTCATCGCTGGGAGCCTGGAGGCGCTCCTGGGGGTCTATCAGTTTCTCTTGGGGGTGGGGCCGGAGAGTTTCATCCTCTTTGGCCGCTTCAGCCGGGCCTACGGGACCTTCGGTCAGCCCAACCCCTTCGGCGGATATCTGGGGCTGATTCTGCCCTTAAGTGTGAGCATCACTTTCGCTGGCTGGCGGAGGGTTGAGAGTTTGCTCTTCTGGGGCCTGGCCGCCATCGGCCTGACCGTCATGGGAATGGCCATGGTTATGTCCTGGTCTCGGGGGGCTTGGCTGGGGTCCCTGGCTGCTTTGGGCTTCATGGCTGTGGTAGGGGTTTGGACGGAGGCCTTTGAGCCTCAACTGATAGGTGTCTTGATGGGAATGGGTGCCGGGGTTTTGAGCGGTCTCTGGTTCGGGCCGAGGAATATGGCCTTGGGTACCCTTGTCGGCCTTCTCGTGGCTATTGCTATGGTCGGGCTGACGGCCACCGCTCTGCGGCGCCGTTGGGGGTTTGTTCTCTTGACTCTCCTTCTCCTCTTAGGGGTCTTGTTTTTCCTCCTGGGAGGGGGGAGGCTCATACCGGCTACCCTAGTCGAACGGCTGCTCGATTTTCTCCCCTACCTTAGGGTCACCAGTGTGGAAGGGGTACCCCTCAGCGATGAGAACTACGCCATAGTGGAGCGGCTGGCCCATTGGCAGGCGGCTTGGAGGATGCTGAGCGATAACCCCCTTTTGGGGGTGGGGGTCGGGAACTACGTGCCCGTCTATCCAGCCTACGCTCTGCCTGGCTGGGAGGACCCCATGGGCCATGCCCATAACTACTACTTGAATATCGCCGCCGAGGCGGGGCTTGTCGGTCTGGGGGGTTATCTATTTCTTTGGGGGGCTATTTTCTGGCACGGTTGGCGGGTATATCGGGGGGCTGAAGACCAGTGGCGGGGCATCACCTTGGGGATACTGGGGGTGATGGTCGCCCTTGGCGCTCATAGCCTCTTCGACAACCTGTATGTGCATGGGATGAATATACATCTGGCCCTCCTCTTAGGGTTGTTAACGGTCATCGACAAGAAGCCGAGGGAAGTCCCTTGCAACGGATAACGGAATCGGTGGAGAACCATAGGAAGTTGCTGGGGCGGTTCGTCAAGTGGTTGGTAGTGGGTGCTATCGGTGCGGTGGTGGATTACACCATCCTCATCATCCTGGTGGAACTGGCGGGGCTCTACGCGCTTATCGCCCAGGCTATCTCCTTCACCTGTGCGGTGGTAAACAACTACATCTTGAATCGCACCTGGACCTTCGGCGACATCAAGCATAAGGGGCCGGCGGTGCAGTTCATGCAGTTCTTCATCGTCAGCATCCTGGGTCTCCTGACCAGAACGCTTATCATGTACATCTTATTGGAATGGCTCGGCATCTGGTATAGGGTTGCTTGGGCTATGGCCATCATCGTAGTTCTGATTTGGAACTTCTTCGCCAATCTAGTCTGGACCTTCCGGGAGGCGGAGTAGCGGTTGCGGATAGGGATCGACTACACGGCAGCGGTGCATCAGAGGGCGGGGATCGGGCGGTATGTGCGCTGTCTAGTGAGAGCCCTGGCACAATTAGATAGGGAGAACGAATACGTCCTCCTGGTGGCTGGTCGCCCCAAAGAGGAGACCACCTTTCCCCCCAACTTCAAGACTCGGTATCTGCCTCTTTCCCCTCACTGGACTACCATCCTCTGGCAAAGGTTGCGGGTGCCTCTCCCCGCTGACCTTTTCACCGGCCCGCTCGACCTCTTTCACTCCCCCGACTACGTGCTCCCTCCCCTCCGTACAGGCAAGAGGATCCTCACTATCCATGACCTCTCCTTCCTGCGCTATCCAGAGGGCGCTCACCCCCGGCTCCGCTGGTACCTCACCCAGGCCGTTCCCCGCTCTATCGGCCAGGCGGACTTGGTTCTGGCCCCTTCCCAGAATACAAAGAGAGACCTCATCGAACTCTTGGGGGTAGAGGCGGGTAGGGTGGAGGTCTTGTACGAGGGAGTGGAGGAGCGGTTTCATCCCCTGGATGAAGAGTCTCTAGCGCCTGTGAGGGGCCGATATGGCCTGGATTTCCCCTTCATCCTCACGGTGGGGACCTTGGAGCCGCGGAAGAACCATGTGGGCCTGTTGCAAGCCTACTCCCTTTTGAAGGGGAGACACCCCCACCGGCTGGTCATCGCTGGGGGGAAGGGGTGGCTCTATGAGGGCATCTTCCAAGAGGTAGAAAGGCTCTCTTTGGAAGAGAGGGTGTTCTTTTTGGGTTACGTGCCGGAGGAGGACCTGCTGGCCCTGTATAACTTAGCCGATCTCTTCGTTTTCCCCTCCTTTTACGAGGGGTTCGGCTTGCCACCACTGGAGGCGATGGCCTGCGGGACCCCGGTCGTCACCTCCAACACTTCATCGTTGCCGGAGGTGGTGGGGGATGGAGCGCTCCTGGTGCCGCCGCAAGAGATCGAGGCCCTGGCTGAGGCGATGGAGAAGGCGCTAAGAGACCCCTCTCTGTGGGAGGAGTTGAGGAGCAAGGGTTTGGAGCGGGCCAGGCGGTTCAGTTGGAGTGGAGCAGCCAAGCGGCTCTTGGCTATCTATGAGCAGGTGGGAGGAGAGGATGGATAGGCGAGTTGGTCTCATCTGGGGGCTGATGCTTCTCTTATCTGCCTGTCTGCCGGCGCCAGCGACCCCTGCTCCTTCATCCACGACTGTGCCACCTCCCACCGAGACACCTTTGCCCACGCCGCCTTTCATTATGAGGAGGGTGACGGCTACTATTACCTAACCTCAAGAGATGGCTCGGGGGTTATGAGGCTGGATATCGCCTCGAAGGCCAGGGCATTGGGGTCGGCACCCGGAGGTGGCTGACCATGCTATAAAGGGCCTGGTTCAGGCCAAGAGGGTCTCGTACGAGGCTTAGAATGGCCTGAGCCACCGGGTTACCCGATGGCTCAGTTGCTCGCTCATAACCCTTGAGGGCATTCACGCTTCCTGATATCCGCTACCCCAGCCTCTCCTCTTTCCCCACGGGCATCATCACTAGGCCGCTGATCATCTTGGGGTAGAAGTCGGTCGATTTCTGGGGCATCTTCTCGCCCACTCCGGAGCAGGCTCTCACCTGGCCTATCCTGGTGGGGTTCAAGAAGAAGACGAACTGGGCCTGGCCACCTTTCACCGCTTCGATGCCCTCCTCGGCGTCTCGGATATAGTTGATATTCTCCTGTCGCTTCACCTTCTCCTTATCTATTCCCAGAACCCTCTCGATGAGGAGTTCGTGGAGGATGGTGACGTCTAGGGTCTTCCACTCCCGGGCTCGTGAGGTCTCCACAAAGCGGTCCATCAACCCTTCATCCTTGAGGCGGAGGAGATGATACCCCTGGCCGTCGAAGAGGCCGAAGAGGTGTTCCTTGGCTGCCATCTGGGCCATCTTGGAGAAGAGTTCGTCTTTGCCCTCTACCGGTGAAACCTCGAAGAACTCCCCTGCCTTGGCCAGGAACTCCGCCGTCTTCCAGTGGGGGATGGAGTGCATCACTCGGTAGGTAGGGAGGATGGTGAGGCCGGGATCGTCCATACTCACCAGGCCCACCATGCGATAGTTGAAAGCCATATCCGGCTCCCAGGCGGGGGTCTTCTGGCGCATCTCATCCCGGTAGGCTAGAGCCGTCTCGTAACGGTGGTGTCCATCGGCGATGATCAGGTTCCGCTTGGGCTCCATCTCCGCTTGAATGGCGGCTATGGTCTCTTGGTCGTCGATCACCCAGAGCCGGTGCCTCACATCGGCCTCCCCCACGGCGTGAAGGTCGAGATGGGGCCTCTTAGCGAGGTGGGGAGCCAGGATCTCGCCTATCTTATCCCCAGGGTAGACCATGAAGATGAGGCCAAAGTTCACCGCCGTGGCCCGCAAAAGGTTCAAGCGGTCTATCTTTGGGCCGGAGAGGGTCCGCTCGTGGGGTAAAACTATCCCCTCCTTGTAATCGGTGAGTTGCAGGGCGGTGATCAAGGCGATGCGGGTGGCGAATTCCCCGGAAGGGAGCCTGAATTCCTGACTGTAACAGTAGATGACCGGTTTGGGGTCCCGGATGAGGATGCCTTCCTTGAGCCACTCTTGGTAGAACTCCCTAGCCCGCGTATATTGATTATCTGTATCTGTGTCCCCGGGGAGGGTTTTCCCCTTGATGATGCGCACGATGTTGTGCTCATCCAACTGGTAGTATTTCTCTTGCAGATCGCCCTTTATCCTATCGTAAGGGAGGGAGACGGTGAGATCCAGTTTCTCGAACCTCTGGGGGTTGTACCTTACCCCTCGGAAAGAGGCTATCTTGGCCATATGACCTCCTTATAATTTTAGAAGTCCAGCGAAGGTGGCCAACGATCCATCTGCAGTTGTGGATGAGGAGTAAGAGAGCGATGGCCACCGTTCCAGCGGTGGCGAAGAGGGATGAAGATCTCGCCCCCTGTTTTGGCCACCGCTGTATCTGACCCACCCTCTGGCAGAATAGACCAGCGAACTAAGCCAGGTGTGCCCGACAAGAAGAGTAGGACGAGTGGGATATCGACCAAAAGACACGGTTTCGCTAACCGCTTCTCCCCTCTCCCAGGTAGCGGCTGAAGATGCTCAGCGGGTCTGGCAACTATCATACCAGGGGCTAGCCTCACTAGCCCCTGGTATTCTTACCTTGGGATGGGCTAGAAGTTCTCCTTGTAGAAGTCGGTCATCAGGCTCGCCACCTCTATGCCCACTCGGGCTTGGGCCTCCAGCGTGGAGGCGCCGATGTGAGGTGAACCGATGACGTTGTCTAACTGCAAGAGCCTGTTGTCCACCGCGGGCTCGGTCTCGAAGACGTCGAGGGCTGCACCCGCCACCTTGCCCGATGCGAGGGCCTCATATAAGGTCTCCTCGTTGATGGTGCCCCCTCGGCCGCACTGGACGATGTAGACCCCGTCTTTCATCATGGCGAACTCTTCCCGGCCCAGCAGGTGATGGGTCTCCTCGGTATGGGGCACGTGGAGAGAGATGTAGTCTGAGGTCTGGAGCAACTCCTTGAAGGGCACTTGGATGGCACAATCGATCTCGTATCGGCTGCGACGGTGGAAGATCACTTTCATCCCTAGGACATCAGCCCTTCTGGCCACCGCTGAGCCTATCCGTCCACAGCCGATAAGTCCCAGGGTCTTGCCCTGGATCTCGGTGCCCCGGAACTTCTTCTTCTCCCATCTATTGGCCCTCATCGATGCGATGGCCTGGGGGGTGTGGCGGGCCAGGGCGAAGAGGTAGCCGATGGTGAGTTCAGCCACCGAAGCGGAACTGGCGGCTGGGGTGTTCATCACCGTGACCCCCTTGGATTGTGCGTACTCCACGTCGATGTTGTCTAGCCCCACGCCGCCGCGGACGATCACCTTGAGATCTTTGCCTGCGTCGATGATATTCTTCCGCACCTTGGTGCGGCCCCGCACCACCATCCCATGATAGCCGGGGATAGAGGCCTCCAGTTCTTGGGCCGATATGTCGTCCCTCACCTCGACCTCGATCCCCGCCTGGCGCATCTCCTCGATGGCCTCTGGGGCGGTAGGGTCGCAGATCAATACTTTCATTTCACCTCCCTATAAGCCCAGGATATCTTCGATTTGGCCCGTGACCCATTTCAGGTCGTTGAGGGTCAAGTCGCCCATGTGGGCGATGCGGAAGCAATGCTCCTTGAGAGGGCCATACCCGTTGGAGATCATAGCCCCCCGCTTTCCTAACTCCTCGTTGAGGCCAGCCACGCTGATGCCTCGGGTGTTCTTGACGTTGCTAACCGTGTTGGAAAGATAGCGCTCATCGGAGTAGAGGGCGAAATATTCGCGGGCCCAATCTTGAACGAACTTAGCCATCTCCGCATGCCGCTGGAAACGGTTCTCCAGCCCCTCGGCCAAGATGTCGTCCAGTTGTTTGTTGAGAGCCATGATCTGAGGGATGGCCGGCGTAGTCGGCGTCTGGCCTCGCTCATAATACTTGAGGAAGACGTGGAAGTCGAAGTAGTACCCCTTATCTTTCACCTCTGCGGAACGATCCATAGCCCTCTGGCTCACCGAAGCCACGGCCAGTCCGGGAGGTAAGGCGAAACATTTTTGTACCCCGGCCAGACAGACGTCGATGCCTAACTTGTCCACCTCGATCTTGATGCCGACCATGGAACTGACGGCGTCCACCAAGAAGCAGACATCGGGGTAGTTCTTCATCACCTCGGCGATCTCGTAGAGGGGGTTGGTGACCCCCGTGGAGGTTTCGTTATGCACCAGGGTGAGGGCGTCGTACTGGCCGGTTTTCAGTCTCTCGTCGATCATCTCTGGGGTGATCGCCTGTCCCATCTCCACCTCCAGAGGATCGGCGGCCTTCCCGTTGGCCAGCGTGATCTCGTGCCACCTCTTGGAGAAGGCTCCACAGATGGTATTGAGCACCTTCTTCTGGGAGCAGTTCCGTATGGCAGCCTCCATGAGCCCCGTGGAGGAGGAGGTGGAGAGGAAACAGAGGTTTTCAGTGTAGAGCGCCTTCTGGAGTTTGGGGATCACCTCGCGCTGAAGGTCCGCATAATCCTGGGAGCGGTGGCCGATCATCGGCGTGGCCAGCACTTCCAAGACCTCGTCCCGAACATGGGTCGGCCCCGGGATGAAGAGTTTTTTGTACATCTTTGTATCCTCCTTTCATACTCCTAAAGATTGTACCCCTTTGCACAAACCCAGTATACCATATATTTCTGGGTTTGACAACCCTAGGTGGCTCGTTTGCCTTGGCCCTCGGCTTATCTGACGAGACGAGTTATGAGCCTTAATCTGGAGCCGGTCCCCCTCTCATGAGCCGCTCCTGCACCCTCCAGACCTCCCCCTTGTCTACCTCTAGAGCCACAAAGCGGATCTCCCCCGTAGGCCGGGTGAAGGGCCGCAAGGTGGCTCGAGGGTAGTATCGGAGGAGAAGGGGCAACTCATCTAACCGATGGGGAAGGATGATATAGGCCACTGCCATGAAAGGGGGAGCGAGGGGACCAAAGGTTTATGCGCCAGATGCCAATGGCTGAGGGAAGGAAGAAAAAGAGAGCCTTTATCAGTAGTTGGCACGATAATAACCCAGCCTTTTGCCTCTCCAGGGTAAGGGAGAGGAGAAAGAGGGTGGATACTGTTAAGAGGGCTCCTACCTCTAAGGTAGGTCCAGGGGTGAGTTGGCCTTGGGCTGAGATCCCTAAGCCCCCAAGAGGAGAGAAGGCTTTCCCACAACCCCTTGTAAGAAAGCCCTCGATTTAAGAGAGAAGAGGCGGAGGGTGCTGCCCCCTCTAACCTGTGCCATCTGCTACTCTTCCGAGCCTTGGGCATGGTAGAGTTCGGGTTTCAGAACGCCGATGAAAGGCAAATTGCGGTAGATCTGGCCGTAGTCGAGGCCGTAGCCAACCACGAACTTATCAGGCACCTCGAAACCTATGTAGTCGAGGGGGATATCTATCACTCGTCGGGCCCGCTTATCCAAGAGGGTACAGATCTTGAGGCTGGCTGGGTTCCGGGTGCGAAGGTTCTCAGTGATGTAGTGGAGGGTGCGCCCGGTGTCTATAATATCCTCCACGATGAGAACGTTGCGCCCCTCGATGGGGGTGGCCAGGTCCATGAGGATCCGCACCACGCCGGTCGATTCGGTGGCGTCGCCGTAACTGGAGATAGCCATGAAGTCGATATCCAGGGGGATCTCGATCTCCCGCATCAGGTCGGCCAAAAACATCATCCCCCCCTTGAGGATGCAGACCAAGAGCAGATCCTTTCCTCGGTAGTCTTGAGCGATCCTCTGGGCCAGTTCTCTGGTTTTGACTTTGATCTCCTCCTCGGTGATGAGCACCTCGGCGATATCCTGTATCATGTCACCTGTTTTCCCCATCTCTCCCTTCCCCTCCCACAGGGATCCTGTCCCACAGGGATCCCCTTGGGATAAGGACGAGGATACTTTATGTACGCTTTTGGAACCAGATCTTCAAGACCTTTCCTGTCTTCTCGGTGACCCGGGCCCGCTCATCGATCCGGTAGCCAGCCACCCAGACGATATTTTGGGGCGAGACGACCAGGGGCACCTTATCCCTTATATGGTGTGGGATTTTAGCATCGATCATGAACTCCCGCAAGGGCTTGCTTCGACCTCCCATCCCTAGGGGTTGGAAGCGGTCGCCAGGCTTCCGCCCTCGCAAGATGAGATCCTGGCCCACCTGGTCGAGATCGAGATAGCCTTGCCAAGGGTCTTGGTTGTTGAGGGCCTCTTCTTTTCCTCCTTCTCCGGCCAGGACCTCGGTTATCAAATGCCAGTCGGGCAGAGGGGTCCTCCCCGGCACGGCTATTTTCATCTCCCCCTCGATGAGGGGCATCTCTGGTATGGGGATCGTATCCCCTATAACGAAGGTGTCATAAGATCTGAAGAGGCTCAAGCCCCGAGGCAGGGTGACCTCCGTCCCGGCGGGCTTCTCGCCAACGGCACGCCTTGCCTCTTCGATATGGACCCAATCGATGTTCCGCAGGTCAGAGCGGAGGTTACGGATAGCCCGCCTCAAGAGTTGCCGCTGGAGGCTGGGGTGGAGTTCTTCCCAGGCTTTGAGGTCGAAGACGAGAGCGCCCCCCATCTCTCTGACCACCTTCTCCCAAGCCCTTCGGCCTTGGCTGGCCAGGTAGTCGTGGTCATCGGCTATGATGAGGGCCGCGCGCCGGATCACCTCCCTGATGTTGGGGTTGTACTCCTCAAGGAGCGGTAGGAGTTCATGGCGGATCCGGTTGCGGTAGTAGGTGGTATCTAAGTTGGAGCGGTCGAAGCGCGGGCTCAAACGGTGCTCCTGGCAGTAGGCTTCGATCTCCTCTCTTGGGATCTCCAGCAAGGGGCGCACCAGTCTGAGGTCGATGCCTGGAAGGGGCCACCGTTGAAGGGGGCGCATACCTCGCAGGCCCGCTGTCCCCGCGCCCCGCAGCCAGTGCATGATGATCGTCTCCACCTGGTCGTCGGCGTTATGGCCCACGGTCACAGAACAAGCGCTCACCCGCTTTGCCACCTCGGCCAAGAAGGTGTATCGCACCCGGCGGGCCGCCTCCTCGATAGCCAGTTTCTCCCTCTCGGCATAGGCGGGGACATCTCGTTTCTCCACGGTGGAGGGAAGCCCCCAACTGGTAGCCAGCCTCTCCACGAATCTAGCGTCCTCGTCGGCCTCTTCCCCTCGAAGCCCATGATGTAGATGGGCCACGTGCAGGGTGATGCCCAGTTCTTCCCGCAAGCGGTTGAGAAGATGCAAGAGGCAAAGCGAGTCCGGGCCGCCGGAGACGCCCACCACCACCTTGTCGCCAGGATTGAAGATCTCGTATTTGGCAATGGTTTGCCGCACTTGGCTGAGGATGTCCATACTTTGCAGTTAGCCCCTCTCTTCAAAGTCATTATATCACACCTCGTTTCTCTTACCACCTACCAGTGCTAACTCGATGATCCCCTTTGATGGACACAAAATGACCACAGGTTGTAGGCGGAAACAAGGGCCTGGTGCACTAGAGTAGAGAAAGGAACCAGAAAGTAGGGTAGCTTTCCAAACCTGCCCACTAGAAAGTCAAGGTCTCTCCGCTTGACTAACGGGTTAAACTACCATAGAATATCCCTGTCGCTCATAGGGGGCGGCTTTTAGTGTTGAAGATGGAGCCGGTATGTTCGAGAGCCTGACCGAGAGACTACAAGGGGTCTTCAAGAAGTTGGCCCGCAAGGGGAAACTGAGAGAGCAAGATGTGGATGAGGCCCTGCGGGAGGTGAGGCTGGCGCTTCTGGAGGCCGATGTCAACTATCAGGTGGTCAAGGATTTCGTAGGTCGGGTGCGGGAGCGAGCGGTGGGGGTGGAGGTGATGAAGAGCCTCACCCCGGCTCAGCAGGTGGTGAAGATAGTGCGTGAGGAACTGACCACTATGCTGGGGCAGCCGGGCAGGCTCGACCTCTCGGGCCCTTCGCCCCATGTCATCATGTTGGTGGGCCTTCAAGGTTCGGGGAAGACCACCACGGCGGCCAAACTAGCCCTTCACCTGCGCCAGGAGGGACAGAGACCGCTCTTGGTAGCCACGGATACCCGCCGGCCAGCGGCCATCCACCAGTTAGAGGTTCTAGGACGGGAACTGGAGATCCCCGTCTATGGTGAGAAGGGGGGCTCGCCAGTGGCCATATGCGCCCAGGCCTTGGAGAGGGCCCGGAAGGGCGCTTATAGCGTGGCCATCCTCGATACCCAGGGGCGTCTCCATATCGACCAGGAACTGATGAGTGAGTTGGTGAAGATGAAGGATCGGGTCTCGCCGGATGAGGTCCTATTGGTAGCCGATGCCATGACCGGACAGGACGCCGTCCGCCTGGCCCAGGAGTTCCATCAGCAGGTGGGCCTCACGGGGTTGATCCTCACCAAGATCGATGGAGACGCCCGGGGAGGAGCCGCCCTTTCCATCCGGGCCGTGAGCGGCGTGCCCATCAAATTCCTGGGCACCGGGGAGAAGCCTTCCGCCCTGGAGGCTTTTCATCCCGATCGCTTAGCCTCCCGTATCCTGGGGATGGGGGATATTCTGACCCTCATCGAGCGGGCCGAGGCTTCCTTTGAGGAGGAAGAGGTGCGCCGCGTAGAAGAGAAGTTGCGCACAGCCACCTTTGACCTGGAGGATTTCCGACAACAGTTGCAACAGGTGAAGCGGATGGGGCCTTTGAGTCAACTGATGGAGATGATCCCCGGCTTTGCCAGCCTGAGCCGCGAACTCCCCCAGGAGGTCACCGATCAACAGATGAAAAAGATCGAGGCTATCATCAACTCCATGACCCCGGAGGAAAGGCAGAACCCCCGTATCATCGGCGGGAGTCGGAAGCGACGGATCGCTAGGGGTTCGGGGACCACCGTCCAGGAGGTGAACCAACTCTTGGGTCAGTTCCGCCAGATGCAGAAACTGATGAAACAGTTATCATTTGGTCGAGTGGATATCTCCTCTATATTTGGTACGTAAAGTATCCCTGTCCTTATCCTTACAGGATCCCTGTGGGATGGGATGGGATGGGGAAAGAAGGGGGTGGGGAATTGGTAAAGATACGCTTGCGTCGTATGGGGGCCAAGAAGCAGCCCCATTACCGGGTGGTGGTGGCCGATTCTCGGGCGCCCCGGGATGGGAGGTTCATCGAGACTATCGGTTATTATAACCCTCGCACCGAGCCGCCCACAGTACGCATAGATGAGGTGCGGGCCATATATTGGTTGGAGCGGGGCGCTCAGCCCACCGAGGCTGTGGCTAGACTTCTAATCAAACTGGGCATCTCAGGGAAATGGGCTCGGCTAGAGGAGGTTGTAGTCGCTGAGGCGCCTATGCCCGAGGTGGCCGAGGCAGAAGTGCCAGCAGATCTGGGCGTAGATGAACTGGGCTTACCGACCCGGGTGACGAATATCCTGATCTCGGCGGGGATAACCAAGGTAAGCGAATTGAAAGAGGGGTTGGAGAGAGGCGAACTCTCCAACATCTCCGGCCTAGGTTCCAAATCCTTGGAGAAGATAAAGAAGGCCCTGGAGGAAAGGAGCCTGTGAGGAGAGGCCCATGAAAGAACTCGTGGAATATATGGTCAAGTCTCTGGTCGAAAACCCGGATCAGGTAGAGGTGAGGGAGATAGACGGCACTCGCTCCGTCATCTTCGAGGTGAGGGTGGCTCAGGAGGATATGGGGCGGGTGATAGGGAAGGGGGGGCGAGTGGCTAACGCTATGCGTACCCTCCTTCGAGTGGCGGCTATTCGACAAGGGAAACGGGCCATCCTGGAGATCGTATAGAGATGGCCAGCGATGCCGCTGGGGAGATTCACTTCTCGCGCCCTGGGAGATCAGGGGGAGGCCCGGATCGTAGGGTGCCTCGTTATCTAGTGGTGGGCAAGGTGGTGGCTCCTTGGGGCACGAAGGGCGAATTGAAGGTGGCGATCCTCACCGACTTCCCGGACCGTTTTCGGGACTTAAAGAGGGTTTACCTGGGCGATGAACCCTGGATGCTGGAAGGGCATAGGCGACATGGGAGGTGGGTCATCCTCAGGTTGGAGGGGTGCGCCGATCGCAATAGCGCGGAAAAACTTCGAGGGGAATTGGTGCAGATCCCCCTGGAGGAAGCGATTCCCCTCTCAGAGGATGAGTACTATATCTACCAGATAGTGGGTTTGGAGGTCTGGACGAGCGAGGGGGAGCATCTAGGAAGGGTCTCGGAGGTCCTTTTCACCGGGGCCAATGAGGTCTATCTAGTGGAGGGAGAGCGAGGCGAGATACTCGTTCCTGCCATAGAGGATGTGGTTAAAGAGGTCGATCTAGAGGGGGGAAGGCTCATCGTCGAACCCCTGGAAGGGATCTTCTAACTCGTCTTGACAAAGAGCGAGCCGTGATGGTATGCTGAGGCATATATTAGGACGTTTGCAGGTGGTAGGGTGACAGACCTGAAGTACTGGATCGGCTTCAATTTGGTTCCGGGCATCGGGCCAGCGCGTTTGAGGGCGCTCTTGGAGCATTTCGGCGATCTCGAGAAGGCTTGGCAGGCCGACCCTAGAGAGTTGAGGGAAGCAGGGCTAGATAGACGCTCCTTGGAGAGCCTTGTCTCTACTCGCAAGGAGATCTCCCTCGAGGAGGAGGAGGCCAAGGTGGCCCAGGCTGGAGCCCAGGCCATCACCTGGGAGGATGAAAACTATCCCCCGCGGCTGCGCCATATCCACAACCCACCGCCCCTTCTCTACGTGAGGGGGGAGATCCTCCCCCGAGATGAGTGGGCGGTGGCGGTAGTGGGGACTCGGAACCCCAGCCACTACGGTAGACAGGTGGTGGACCAGATAGCCGGAGATCTGGCCCGGAACGGGATCACGGTGATAAGCGGCCTGGCGCGAGGGATCGATTCTTTGGGCCACCGCGCCGCCTTGGAGGCGGGGGGACGGACCATAGGCGTGCTGGGGTCCGGCATAGACATCATCTACCCCTCCGAGCATACTAAACTGGCCCAGGCTATCATAGAAGAGGGGGCCTTGGTCACCGAGTACCCTCTAGGCACCCCGCCCGAAGGGGGGAATTTCCCGCCTCGCAACCGGATCATAAGCGGTCTAGCCTTGGGCACGGTGATCGTGGAGGCTGGCGAGCGGAGTGGGGCTCTCATCACCGCTGACTACACCCTGGAGCAGGGGCGGGAACTCTTCGCCGTGCCGGGGAAAATCGTGGCCAGAAAAAGCCGGGGCACGAACAGGCTCATCCAAGAAGGGGGGGCGAAACTGATCCTCTCGGTGGAGGATATAATGGAGGAGTTGAACTTAACCATGATCGAAGAGCACCGGGAGGTGCAGGAGATCCTCCCCGAGAATGAGACCGAATCGATGATCCTCGGCCTCATCTCCCAGGAGCCGGTGCATGTGGATGAGATAGGTCGCCAGAGCGGTTTGCCCATCGCCCAGGTGACGAGCACCCTAGCCCTGATGGAACTGAAGGGGTTAGTGCGCCAGGTGGGGGGGATGAACTACGTCCTGGCCCGGGAAGCAAAAGTCAGATATGTTGTCGATTGAGGTCAAGATGTACGCCGTAATACTGGCTGGAGGGGCGGGAACCCGTCTCTGGCCTCGCAGCCGAAAGGGTAGCCCCAAACAACTCCTGGATTTGGTCTCGGGGAGGACGATGTTGCAGGCCACCTATGATCGCATCTTGCCTCTCGTCCCCCCTCAGAAGGTCCTGGTAGTCACCGGTGGTTCTTATCTCCCCTCGGTGCGGGAGCAGCTCCCTGATCTGCCAGAGAAAAACGTCATCGCCGAGCCAGCAGGGCGGGGTTCGGCGCCGGCCACGGGGCTGGCCGCCATCCACCTGGCCCGCTCCCACCCCCAGGAGGTGATGATCTGTCTCCCCGCCGATCACGTCATCACTCAAGAGGATAAGTTCCGCGCTGTCCTTCAGGCCGCGGCCAAGGTGGCGGAGGGGGGTTATCTGGTCACCTTGGGCATCCAACCTCGCGGCCCGGAGACCGGGTACGGCTATATCCAGACCGACGAATATCTGGAGTCCATCTCTGGCCACGAGGTCTACAAGGTGAAACGGTTCACTGAGAAGCCAGCCCGGGGCACAGCCAAGGCTTTCTTGCGATCCGGCGATTACTTCTGGAATTCGGGTATTTTCATCTGGAGGGTGGATACCATTCTGGGCGAGATAGAGCGGCTCATGCCCAAACTGTATGCCCAGTTGTTGGAGATAGAGGAGGCGCTGGGGAGTGCCGAAGAGTCTCAGGTTCTGGAGAGGGTCTGGGAGTCGGTGGAACCGGAGACGATAGATTATGGCATCATGGAGAAGGCGGTCAAGGTAGCGGTCCTCCCTACCAGTTTCGGCTGGAGCGATGTGGGGAGTTGGGCTAGCCTCATCGAACTCCTCCCCCCTGATGGCGAGGGCAATGTGGTCGTGGGAGATCACGTGGGGCTCGATACCAAGGACACCCTCGTCGTCAGCCCCAAGCGGTTGGTGGCCACCATAGGAGTGGAAGATCTAGTCATCGTCGATACCGAGGACGCCATCTTGGTCTGCTCTCGGGATCGAACCGAGGATGTGAAGGCCCTGGTAGCCGAACTTCAAAGGAGGCGGAGGGAAGACCTTCTATAATGGAAGCCTACTGCGTCAAGTGTAGGGCTAAGCGAGAGATGAAAGAGCCCCAGCCTGTCTACACCAAGAGGGGACAGCCGGGGACCAGGGGGGTCTGCCCCATCTGTGGGGCCAAGATGTTCAAGATGGGCAGAACCCCTGCCCATGCCTCGCTCCCTAAACCTAAGAGCGCTGCTAAGCCCAAGGGGAGGCAGAAACGGGCATCAAAAGGTGATGGCAAATTGGTGATCGTCGAATCGCCGGCTAAGGCGCGCACCATGAGGAGGTTCCTGGGCCAGGGGTTCGAGGTCAAGGCTTCGGTGGGGCATGTGAGGGATCTCCTCAAGTCGAGGCTTAGCGTGGATGTGGAGAACGATTTCGCCCCCACCTATCGTGTCCCTCGCGAGAAGCGCCAAGTAGTCGAGGAGTTGAGGGAGGCCGCCCAAGGGGCGGCTGAAGTCTATTTAGCCACCGATCCCGACCGGGAGGGGGAGGCGATCGCTTGGCATCTCATCGAGGTGGCCAGGATAGAGGTCCCCGTGCATCGGGTGGCTTTCCACGAGATCACCAAACGGGCGGTAGGCGAGGCCTTTTCCCATCCACGAGGGATAGACATGCGGTTGGTCGAGGCCCAGCAGGCGAGGCGGATCCTGGACCGCTTGGTGGGGTATAAGATCGGCCCTCTCCTTTGGCGAAAGGTGAAAGGGGGGCTCTCTGCGGGCCGGGTGCAATCGGTCGCTTTGCGCCTCGTGGTGGAGCGGGAACGGGAGATCGAAGCGTTCGTCCCTCAAGAGTTCTGGAGCATAGAGGCCGAATTAGCCAAAGAGGAGACGCGGGGGCAGGAGCCCCGAGACTCATTCAGAGCCAAACTCGAACGGGTGAGGGGAGAGAAGGTCAGACTTGAAAACCAAGACGAAGTTCAACTCATCCTGAAGGAGTTGGAGGGGGCCCCATATATCGTAGAGCGGGTGAAGAGAGAGGAGAAGCAGCGGAGACCACCTCCTCCCTTTATCACCAGCACCCTTCAGCAGGATGCGTTCCGCCGTCTCCGCTTCTCAGCCAGGCGCACCATGCGGGTGGCCCAGCAACTATACGAGGGAGTGGGGCTGGGCGCTCGAGGCTCGGTAGGGCTCATCACCTATATGCGCACCGACTCGGTGAGAGTGGCCGCGGCGGCTCAAGGAGCGGCCAGGAGTTATATAAGGGAGAGGTTCGGACCAGCCTTAGTTCCTCCCTATATGCCCCGCTACAAGACGAGGGTCAAGAGGGCCCAAGAGGCCCATGAGGCCATCCGGCCCACCTCAGTGCGCCGGGAGCCAGAGGCTATCAAGGGGTTCTTGACCCGCGACCAATATAGGTTGTATGATCTGATATGGAGGCGGTTTTTGGCCAGCCAGATGGCGCCTGCGCTCTTCGAGGTGACCACCGTAGATGTGAAAGCCGGGGAGAGTTATCTCTTCCGGGCCTCCAGGTCGGTGCTCAGGTTCCCCGGGTTCCTAACGGTCTACGAGATCCGGAGAGAGGAAGAGGAACCTTTGCCGGCATTGACTGCGGGAGAGCCTCTAGACTGCCTCGGCCTCATCCCAGAGCAGCATTTCACCAAGCCGCCACCACGGTATAATGAAGCCACCTTAGTGAAGGCACTGGAGGAGTATGGGATCGGCCGGCCCAGCACCTACGCCCCTATCATCTCTACCATCCAGGCCCGGGGGTATGTGGAGGGGGTGGATAGACGGTTGCAGCCCACAGAATTGGGCACCTTGGTCTGCGATCTCCTGATAAAGCATTTCCCGGACATCATGGATGTGGGCTTCACCGCCCAGATGGAAGAGGAACTGGATCTCATAGCCTCCGGGGAGAAAGAGAGGGTTCCCGTTCTTCGGGAGTTTTATCAACCCTTTGAAAAAGCATTAGAGCGGGCCGAAGAGGAGATGGAGAAGGTAGAGATCGCTGACGAGCCCACAGGCGAGTTGTGCGAGGAATGCGGCAGCCCCATGGTCTTCAAGTTCGGCCGGTACGGGAAGTTCATAGCCTGCAGCAACTACCCTGAATGCAAGAATACGAAACCATACCTGGTGAAGATCGGGGTCTTGTGCCCCCGTTGTGGCGGGGAGATAGTGGAGAGGCGGTCTAGGAAGGGGCGGCGTTTCTACGGCTGCGCCAACTATCCGGAGTGCGATTTCGCCGTGGGACGGAGACCTCTCCCTCAGCGTTGTCCCCAGTGCGGTGGTCTCTTGACCATCGCCTCGCGGAAGTTTGCCCAGTGCGTCGAGTGCGGGGCTCGACTGCCCAGGAAAGAAGTGAAAGCCTCTGAATCTGAAGCCGCAAGGGAAAAAGCGAGGAGCAGGGGGTGAGGAGAAAAGGCGGAGGCTATCGCATCCCCAAGAGCAGACGGAGGGCCAGATCGAAACCCTGGAGCCAGCGGGGCCGTAGACCCCCTCGTAGGCGAAAGGGTCGCAGGTAGGGACGGTGGAAGAGTACCTAGATCGGTTCATCACCTATCTTGTGGTGGAGCGGAACGCTTCTCCTTGCACGGCTCGGAACTACCGCCGGGAGGTGGGCGAGTTTCTCCGCTTTCTTGAGAGGGAGGGTATTTCTTCCCTTCAAGGGGTAGATCGCCAGGTTCTGACCCGCTACCTCCTCTGGCTCAATGCCGGTGATTACGTCAAGGCTAGCGTGAGGCGACGGATATCGGAGTTGCGCTCTTTTTTCAGATATCTGGTGGGTCAAAAGGTTCTAGAATCGAACCCCATCGAGGCCATCTCCGCTCCCAAGGTGCCCCAACGTCTCCCCCGCTACCTGAAGCCAGAGGAGATAGGGGCTATCATGCAGGCCCCAGATACCTCTCAGCCTCTGGGGCAGAGGGATCGGGCCATTCTGGAGATCCTCTACGCCACGGGCGTCCGAGTGAGCGAGTTGGCGGGGCTGGATCTGGCGAGCCTGGATAGGGCCAAAGGCGAGATGAGAGTGAGGGGCAAGGGAGGCAAGGAGAGAATAGCGCTCTTGGGGGAGCCTGCCCTTCGAGCCCTGGATCTCTATCTCAAAGAGGGACGTCCCAAATTGTTGAAGGGAAGACGAACGAGCGCTCTCTTTCTTAATCGCTCTGGAGAGCGCCTATCGGTCCGCGGTGTGCAGTCGATGCTGGATCGCTGCGCTAGGAAAGCGGGCTTGAAGTGGGTGACGCCGCACCTCCTGCGCCACACCTTCGCCACCCATATGTTGGGCGGCGGGGCGGACTTAAGGGTGGTGCAGGAACTCTTGGGCCATGCGAGCCTATCGAGCACCCAGGTTTATACCCATGTGAGCCAGAGGAGGGCGCGGGAGGTCTATATGAACTCCCACCCTTTGGCTCGTGAAGGCGAAACGGAGGGAGGATGAGATGAATAGAAAGGCCAGAGTGGAGAAATTGCGCCGGATGCTGAATGAGCAAGGTCTAGATGGCATCCTCATAACCCAGCCTCAGAATAGCCTCTACTTGAGCGGCTTCGGACCATCGGCGCAGCCCGATGAGATGGCAGGCGCGCTGCTCATAACGGAAGATGATTCTATCTTGATGACCAGTTTCATCTATCTGGAGCAGGCGGAGAGAGAAGCCCCTGAATTTCGGCTCTTCGAGGTGGAGAGGGGCGATGAAGGGATGGTGAAGGCGCTCCCGGGCCTCTTGGAAGAGGTGGGAGCGAAGCGGGTGGGGTTCGAGGCCGAGCATCTGACCTTCGCTCGCTACCAAAAGTGGGTGAGTGTGTTGGCCGAGTTGGTAACCACGAGTGGCTTGGTAGAGGAGATACGGGCTATCAAGGACCAGGATGAGATCGAAGCCATAAGAAAGGCTGTGGCCCTGGCCGACGAGACCGCAGCGTACCTCCGTGAATATATCCGACCCGGTCTCACCGAGCGGGAGGTGGCTTGGGAGGCAGAGGCCTACATGCGGCAACGGGGGGCGGAGAAGATAGCCTTCGATTTCATAATAGCCGGCGGGCCCAACGGAGCCCTGCCCCATGCTACGCCCACGGAGCGGGCGTTTAGGGAAGGCGAGCCGATAGTGATAGACATGGGTGCCCGGGTGGAAGGTTACCATTCTGATCTGACGCGCACTATCTATCTCGGTGAGCCAGATGCCAGGTTTCAAGAGATCTACGCTCTGGTGAGAAAGGCCCAAGAGAGCGCTATTGAGGGCATCCGAGCGGGGATGAAGGCTAAGGAGGCCGATGGTTTGGCTCGACAGGTGATCGAAGAGGCGGGCTATGGGGAATGTTTCGGCCACGGTCTGGGTCATGGCGTGGGCCTAGCCGTCCATGAGAAGCCTAGAGCGACCCAAACATCGGAGGAAGAACTCCAACCGGGTATGATCCTCACGGTGGAACCGGGCATCTATATCCGCGATTGGGGAGGGGTCCGCATCGAGGATATGGTTGCTATTCGAGAAGAGGGGGTAGAGGTTCTCAGTAGGGCCTCCAAGGAACCGGCACTCCTCTCCCCCGGGATCCTGTAGGGATAGGCATCGCTAGGGAAGGAGGGCTGAGAGATGGAGTATATCGATCGCAACGGAAGGGCGAACCTCGTCAAGGGAGTGGTTATCTTCCTCGTCGGGTTGGCTATCGGTTTAAGCATCGGTTGGGGCCTCTGGCCGGTGCAATGGGTCGACACGGACCCCCAAGACCTCCGCCGTAGCCATAAGGAGGCTTGGATCTTGATGGTCGCCGACTCCTATAGCCTCAATCAGGACGACGAGGCGGCTCAAGAAAGACTGCAAGGCTTCGAGGAGAGTGAGGTGGGGGAGATCGTCTCTTCCCTCATCGTTGGTGCGGAAGAGGAAGGGGATCTCCCAGCGGCACAAAGGCTGCGAGATCTCGCTGGGGCAGCGGGTATAACTCTGCCGGAGGCTACTCCCACACCCGCGCCAGTAGCCCGTGGCCCTTCTATCATCCGCTCCATAGGCATAGTCTTGGCCCTCTTCCTCCTTGTGGCCCTGGTGGTAGTCGGTGGAGGAGTGGCGCTGGCCCGTTGGAGGGAGCGGCGAGAGAGGGCTCCTCTGCGCCCCGCGCCTAAAGAGTCGATAAATTGGGAGGGGCCAGAGGAAACCCCTCTAGGGCAGTTCGTGACCACCTATACCTTAGGGGATGACGGCTACGATGCCTCTTTCAACATCGAGACCCCTGCTGGCGAGTTCTATGGAGCCTGTGGGGTGGGCTTCTCGGAGGTGATAGGCGAGGGGGCTCCAGATAAGATCACCGCTTTCGAGGTTTGGCTCTTCGACAAGACCGACCCCGACAACGTGCAAACGGTCACCAAGGTGCTGATGAGCGAGCACGCCTATGGCGATGAGGCGCTGCGAGAGAAGATGAAGGATCGAGGAGAGGCGGTCCTGGTGGAGAGGGGAAAGACCATGGCCATCGAGGCCGTGGGTTTGCAACTGAGGGCCCAGATAGTGGACTTCGCCTACGGAGTGAGCCCCGATCTGCCTCTTAATAGTTTGTTCGAGAGACTGACCATGGAACTGACGCCCCTGATGAAGGCGGAGAGCTAGGTGCCGAGCGGATCGCCAAGTATGGAGTTCCGGTAGTCTAACTCAACACTGGTACCATCCGCCATCCTGAAGCCTGGGGATAAAGTCAGCCTTCGCCAAATAGACCTTCTATTCATAGAGAACATAGAGAACCTCATCTAGGTCCTCTTGTTGTAATCGCTAAGAAGAGAGCCCCTCCAGGAAGGGGCTCTTTCCTTCCCTCCAAGGGGAGGCTGGCGCTCCAATTGTGATTAGTACCAAAGTCAGGCTTGACTCGATGAGGTCCCTGTGATAATCTGCGAATGCAGGAGATGGGAGGCGGACCGTTTGCCGCTTCTGCAGGAGGAGCCGAGCCACTCGAGGGGTTCGGCTTCTCGCCTCTTAGGGCACGAGTAACTGCTGACACCGCTGGAAAATATCGACCGCCCTGAGACGGGATTCGGCTACAGTGCACATCGAGCCCCTTATGAGTGAGCGTGGGAGGGGCTTTCCCATCTACTTTCAACCATTGACTGAATCCCGCTACAGCAGTACAATAGAGATGGGGAATGTTTTGTCCTAGGAGCCCATATGACCTCAAGAATTAAGCAAGTGGTCAAGCGAACGGGCGCTATCGTCCCTTTCAGCCGCGAGCGCATCACTAGCGCTATCTATCGAGCGGCGGTAGCGGTGGGCGGCCGCGACCGGTCGATCGCAGAAGGTCTGACTGACCAGGTTATTGCCATTCTCGAAGAAAGCACGCCGCCAGGAGATATCCCCACCGTAGAGGAGATCCAAGATATCGTGGAGAAGGTGCTGATCGAGAACGGCCACGCGAAAGTCGCCAAGGCCTACATTTTGTATCGCCACGAACAGAGTCGCCGGCGACGAATGAAGATCGCAAAGTCCCACCGTGACTCCGGGAACATCCCCTACCGCAAGATCTGGGAGGTCCTTTCCTGGGCGGTCGATCATGATCTCAACATGGTCGAACGCCTCAACGCGCGAATCGCCCAAGGAGAGTTCCCGCAAATCGTGTGGGAATCCGACAGCGCTTATGAGGAAGACCTGGCGACTGCGGCAGAGATGATCAAGGAACGTGGGGACGACTTGAAGATGGTTATCATCGCTGGGCCTTCCTGCTCCGGCAAGACTACCACAACGGCGAAGCTCAGTGAACAGTTGCGGAAGATGGGCCTGAGCCTCATCGCTCTCAACGTCGACAACTACTTCTTCGACCTGGAACTCCATCCCAAGGACGAGTTCGGCGACTACGACTTCGAGACGCCGCAGGCCCTCGACCTGGAACTCATCGATGACCACTTGATCCGCTTGGTCGCTGGGGAGGAGGTGTGGGTTCCCCGTTACGACTTCAAGACGGGCAAACGATACGATAACGCAACCCCGATGCGGATCGGGCCGAAGGAAATCATCCTTATCGACAGCCTGCACGGTCTTTTCCCCGATATGACCCAGGGCGTGGCAGACGAACACAAGTTCAAACTGTACATCGAAACATTGCTCCAGATGAAAGGGCCCGATGGGAAGTTCGTTCGCTGGACCGACTTGCGACTGATGCGCCGCATGGAGAGGGATGCCAGGTGCCGCGCCTACGATCGCCGCCAGACGCTGGAACATTGGCACTATGTCCGCAGCAGCGAACTTCGCAACATCATCCCGCAAATCAACACGGCCGACTACATCGTCAACGGTGCCCTGCCCTATGAGCCGCCCATAATGAGAGCCAGGCTGATCGCTTACTTCGAGAAGTGGGTGGAAGCGCATAAGGACAATCCGCTGCGAGTCGATGCCTTCATTCGCGCTAAGCGTGTGTACGAGCTCTTGAACTCCGTTACCCCAGTCGAGGACGATTCGGCCATTCCGCCCGCCTCGCTCCTCCGGGAGTTCATCGGCGGCAGTTGCTACGAATATTAGTCGCCTCGAAGAGCCGACCGTGGGCGCCATTTCTCGATCGCCTCCGACAACTTTCTGGTGGACTAGTGAACCTCTTGCGATACAATGCAAACTCTCGATCTCTCCCGCTTGAAGGAGGAGATGCGAGGTCACATGATGGCCAAGCAGTCCACATAGAGGAGAGAGAACGTGAAATCCGAGAGGAGTATTTGGTTAACATAACGACAAGCGTATCTAGCCTTGTCAAAAGGTGTTTTTGATGTTAGAATAGTATAGATACACGGGGCTCCTTTTGGAAATTCAAGGTGAAAGGAGGTGGTAGGGGTGGAGGTGGAAGGCTTCTGCGTCAAGTGTAGAGCCAAGCGGAAGATGCAGAACGCGAAGGAGATAATGACCAAGAACCGCAGGAAAGCCGCTCAGGGCACCTGTCCCGTGTGCGGCACCAAGATGTTCAAGTTCCTGCCTATGAAGTGAGGGGTCTCGTGCTCCTTTGGGCGCTTTCTAGGCGCTCTAGACCCGCTCTCCTAGGGTGAGAGCGGGTCTTCTCTTGGCTCTCTGGCGGTATTCATCTGATTCGCAGAGGTTCCTTCGGGCCCTGAAGGGAGGCGCGCTGGAGGGCCCCATCTCCATACCGCTCTCGAATCTCGTCCACGGCTCGGTTCAAACGGCTCAGTTTCGCTTCCCTTTGGTCGAAGAGATCCAACTGGGAAGGAAGGCGGGGCGTCAAATTGCTGATGCTCACCCCTATCAAACGGAGCCGTGTTCCCGGCTGCCACTCGCGGCGAAGGATCTCCACCGCTTGATGGTAGATGACCTGATCCAGGTCGGTGGGACGGGTGAGGGTGGCGCTGCGAGTGAGGGTGGTGAAGTCGCTATGGCGCAGTTTTACGGTGATGGTCCTCCCTCGCATCCTATGACCACGGAGCCTTCGCCCCACCTTCTCTGAAAGACCCAATAGGTACCGTTGTACCTCTCTTAGGGTGGTTAGATCCTGAGCGAAGGTATGTTCGTGGCCTATAGATTTGGGCTCCCTGTGGGGTGTGAGAAGAGAATCATCTCTGCCCCGGGCGCGCCGGTAGAGAACTCTACCCAGGGCTCCGAACTCTTTCTCCAGGAGATGGAGAGGTAGATGAGCCAACTCTCCGATGGTCTCTACCCCTAAGGCGTGGAGGCCCTGGGCTGTGGCTGGGCCTACGCCCCATAGCCGCTCCACGGGGAGGGGGGCTAGAAAGGCCGCCTCTTGCCCGGGGGGTACTACGACTAAACCCCCTGGCTTCCCTTCTTCCGAAGCCATCTTGGCCAGGAGTCTGTTGGCAGCCACCCCCAGCGAGGAGGGGAGGCCCAGTTCCTCCTTCACCCGCCGTTGGATGGTGCGGGCTATCTCTTCCACCGGCCCCCACAGCCTCTCGCATCCGGTGACATCTAAGAAGGCCTCATCGATGGAGACCTTCTCCATCAGGGGGGTGTATTCGGAGAGGAGAGCCATCACTTGCTCGGAGATCTCCGAGTATCTCTCTAGATCTCCGGGGATGAGGATGGCCTGGGGGCAGAGGCGCAAGGCCTGGGCGGTGGGCATCGCCGAGCGGACACCATAGGCTCGAGCCGGGTAGGAGGCCGAGGCGACTACCCCTCTCCGACCGGGGCCTCCTCCCACTATGATCGGCTGGCCTGCGATTTCTGGGTTTAGGAGTTCCTCCACGGAGGCGAAGAAGGCGTCGAGATCGATATGGATTAAGCGACGATCCTTATAGACCATTTGTTCTATATTATAGCATAGATACCTTGTGAGGTCAAGGGGTTGCGGGCATTGAGAACCTGTGGTACACTTATATCCTGTTGAGGGGACTCATTTTCGACTTTTTAACGAGGTTGACAGATGGATCTAATCGCTTCGGTAGAAGAAGAACAACTCCGGGACGATCTGGCGGAGATCAGGCCGGGGGATACGGTACGGGTCTATATACGGATCGTGGAGGGGGATCGGGAGCGGACACAGGTCTTCCAAGGGACGGTGATACGGTTACGGAAGGGTGGCACACGGACCAATTTCACCGTGCGGCGGATCGCAGCCCATGGGGTAGGGGTGGAGCGGACTTTCCCTCTCCATTCTCCCCGCATCGAGAAGATAGAGGTGCTCCGTCATGGCCATACGAGGAGGGCCCAACTATACTACCTCCGTGGTCGCCGGGGCAAAGCGGCTCGTCTGAGGGAGAAACGGACCTAGGGTTTGTTGGGCTAGGAAGAGAAGGGGAGACCCGAAGGTGGGGGGCTCCTCTTTTTCCGTGGGGGTAAGGGTTATGCGGGGCGATTCCAAGCGAGGAAAGCGTAGTCCACGAAAGGTGCGTTATCCCCATCTCAAGGAGGAGCGAGCCCTTATTCGCCGTGGCTACCGGCGGATAGCGGGGCTCGACGAGGCGGGGCGGGGCTCCTGGGCGGGGCCGGTGGTGGCCGCGGCGGTGGTCTTGCCCTTGGAGTGGCGTAATTTGCAAACCAAACTCTCAGGCGTCCGCGATTCCAAACTGCTCACCCCCCGCCGGAGGGAGGAGGTTTACGAGAAGGTCATCGAGGTGGCCTTGGGGATAGGGATGGGGATCGTGCCTCCTTGTCTCATCGACGAGAGGGGGATCGTGGCTGCCACCAGGCTGGCTATGAGGCGGGCCCTCGATGCTCTCCCCTCGAGGCCCGACTACCTCCTGGTCGATTTTTTGTCCCTCCCTGATGAGTCTTCACCCCATAAGAGCATCGTCCGGGGCGACAACCTTTCCCTCTCTATAGCCTGCGCTTCTATCGTGGCCAAGGTTGAGCGGGACTACATGATGATCGCTTTTGGGGCGGAATATCCAGGGTATGGTTTCGCCCGGCATAAGGGGTATGGAACACCCCAGCATCGGGAGGCGCTCATGAGGCTGGGCCTCACTCCTTTGCATAGACTCTCTTTCAGGCCCATGAGGTTCATGGCGGCAGGGACCCAAGTCTGATAATGCTCGATGTTTGAAAATAGATTTGCAGAAGTGTTTTAGTGTGGGCATGGTTGTAGCGCTCGTAAGACAAGTCTTAATGGGGTGCTGCATGGGTGAGGGGTATCGCTGCGGAAGATGCAATACTACTGTAAGTTTTGGTATCCGGAGGAGCGGTTAGCGTCGAAGTCAGCCGCCAACTAGCAAGGGAGTTCGGTCACCCCAAGAGCAGCATAGATTGGGGCCAAGAAGCGAGGCCTCTTTCCAAAACGACCTTTTGCCTTCCCTCGCCCACCATGCTATACTGGCTCTGGGGTGGAGGTCTTTGGAGAAAAGGAGGGAAGAGAATGGCCACCTATATCATGCTCAGCACCTTGACGGACGAAGGGGCGAAGACGATTAAAGAGCGTCCAGGGCGGATCAAAGAGGTCAACCAAGAGATCGAGGCCCTGGGCGTGAAGGTGGTGGCCCAGTACGCAGTTTTGGGGCTCTACGATTTCGTGAACATAGTGGAGGCTCCCGATAACGAGACGGTGGCTCGCGTCTCCATAGAACTGGGTTCCCGGGGGAGCATCAAGATCCAGACCTTGGCCGCTATCCCTATCGATGAATTCATCGCCAAGTTGGAGTAGAAAGACCCTAGCACCTCCACCCCTCTATTAGCCCTTTTCTACAAGGTGAGGAAGGCGAGATGTCAAGCCATCCGATGAAATCGACCTCTTCCAGCCCGATGGAAGGGGCTTTTCTTAGTCGTGGGTAAACCTGTGGTATCTTTCTTGTGCGTGGAGAGAAGATGAACTCTCAAGAATGGCGAAGGTGTTTGGGTCGTCGGGGGGAGGAGTTGGCGGCCACTTATCTGGAGAAGAAGGGGTATCTCATCCTCCAGAGGAACTATCGGAGCGGAGCGGGAGAGATGGATATCGTGGCCCAGGATGGGGATTGTCTCGTCTTCGTGGAGGTGAGGGCCCGCAGCACCAAGGAGTACGGCACGCCCGAGGAGTCGATCACCCCCTCTAAGGCCCAGAGGCTGATCGAAGTGGCACAGGGCTATCTTCAAGAGCAAAGCGATTCGGTGAGGGAATGGCGGATCGATCTGGTGGCTATCCACTGGAGCGGTGATTCATATCGCCTCCATCATATAGTGAATGCGGTAACGGGCGATGGTCTCTAGAGCCCTGATCGTCATCGTGGGGCCTACGGCGGTGGGGAAGACAGAACTGGCGCTCCGCCTATGTGAGGAGTTCGGGGGCGAGGTGATCTCCGCCGACTCCCGGCAGATATACAAAGGGATGGACATCGGCACCGCCAAGCCCACAGCCGAAGAGAGGCGGGGGGTCCCCCACCATCTGGTGGATCTGATCGAGCCCCATGAAGGGTTCACCCTGGTTCAATACCAAGAGAAGGCTTATGAGGCCATAGATGAGGTCCTCTCCAGGGGGCAACTGCCCTTCCTGGTGGGGGGGACGGGGCTCTATGTGAAGGCTCTGGTGGAGGGGTTCTCTGTCCCCCGCGTGAAGCCAGACATGGCTCGACGGAGGGTGCTCTTGAGAGAGGCTCGAGAGAGGGGGGCGGAGGCGTTGCATGCTCGACTCAAAGAGGTGGACCCTACGGCTGCAGCCCGGATAGACCCCCAAAATGTACGGCGGGTGGTTCGGGCCTTGGAGGTGTACGAGGCTACGGGCCAGCCCATCTCCCGGTTGCAGAGAAAGGAGCCGCCGCCTTATAGAATTCTCAAGATAGGGCTGACCAGGGAGCGGAAAGCGCTCTACCGGCGCATCGATGAGAGGGTCGATGGGATGATGGAGATGGGGCTCTTGGAGGAGGTCAACCGGCTGGTGGAGAAGGGGTATGGTTACCATCTGCCGGCCATGTCGGGGCTGGGTTATAAGCAGTTGGGGCTCTACTTGCGAGGCGAAGTCGATCTGGCGGAAGCGGTGCGGATGATTAAATCGGAGACCCGCCGCTTCGTGCGGCAGCAATATAAGTGGTTCAGGCTGGACGATGAGACGATAAACTGGATAGAGGTGGATGGGGATCCATACGCCGAGGCAAAAGCATTGGTGGGAGAGTTCTTTGGTGTTTTCGCGTAGTGATAGGCTATCTGTGGGGATAGGCTCTATTTGACCCTGAAGTTGGGGTAGTGGCTCTAGGTGCGGAGTGAGAGAGACTGTAAGTCTGGGTTAGAGTCTCTATATTCGCGTAGTCATAACAATACACCCTGGCACACCCAGCCAGCCTATCCTGTTTTCGCCACGAAGGCGGCGGCTCCCAGAAGGCCTGCATCATCCCCTAGGGCAGAGGGGACGATCTTCACTCCTTCTTGGATAGAGGGGATGGCTCGGGCCTCCACCGTGGCCCGGATAGGCTCGAAGAGCAGATCGCCCGCCTTGCTCACCCCGCCGCCTAAAATGACCAGTTGGGGGTTCAGGATATGGAGGAGGTTGGTGATCCCTAATCCGATGTAGAAGCCGGCCTCTTTGAAGATGGAATTGGCTAAGGGGTCTCCCGCCTGGGCGGCTTGAGCCACCACCTTGGCTGCGACCTCGCTCAGTTCCCCTTCCACCAGCCTGGTGATGGATGTCTCGGCCCCTTTCTTGATCTCCTCCACCGCTCGTCGAGCGATGGCCGTGCCGGAGGCCAGGGCCTCTAGGTGGCCTCGGCCTCCACAGCCGCAAGGAGGCCCCTCCGGCTCCAGGGTCATATGTCCCACCTCTGCGGCGAGCCCCCTGGCTCCCATGAGGAGCCTTCCCTGACTGATGATGCCTCCACCTATCCCCGTGCTGATGGTGAGGTAGATGAGATCGTTTACCCCTTGGCCAGCGCCGAAGCGGTGCTCTCCCAAGGCTGCTAGGTTGGCGTCGTTATTGAGATAGACGGGCACCTTGAAGGCACGATGGAGGATATCGGCTAGGGGCACCTCGCGCCAGCCTGGTAGGTTTGGAGCCTGATGGATGATCCCCTTCCAGGGGTCCAAGGGGCCGGGGGCGGCGATGCTGATGGCCTCGGTACCCTTGGCCACATCTCGGATGGAGGCCTCGATGCGTCCTATGACCGGCTCCGGCCCTTCCTGAGCCAGGGTCTCCCTCTCGGCGCGGGCCAATATCTGGCCCTTTTCGTTTATGAGTGCCGAGCGGATGTAGGTGCCACCCAGGTCTACGGCCACGACGCTATCCTTCACTTGCCTCGACTCCTCTTCTATGATAGAAGAATAAGAGATGAAAACGGTCATCTCTGCCTCCCGGCGGACGGATCTCCCTCTGGGGTACCCGGGTTGGCTGGCGCGGGCCATTCGTCAGGGTTGGGTGCGCGTGAAGCCGCCCTGGAGCAACCAGGAAAAAGTTGTCTCTCTGCGGCCGGAGGATGTGCATACCTTTGTCCTTTGGTCCAAAGACTTCTCTAGACTTCTGGCCAACGGGGGAGGCCTCAGGGAGGCGCTGGCGGTCTACGACCATATCTTCTGCCATTTCACCGTCACCGGGCTGGGAGGGACATCCCTGGAGCCCGGGGTTCCCCCTTGGAAGGAGGCGATGCAGCAGTTGTCCCCTCTTATCCGGTTCGTGGGCCATCCCCGCCGGGTCACCGTCCGCTTTGATCCCATCATCCATTGGAGAGGGGATGGGGTCAGAAGTAACCTTCCCTACGCCGAAGAGATCTTCAAAGAGTGCGTTCGCCAAGGCGTTAAAGATGTGCGGATCTCCTTCGCCACGCTGTATAGTAAAGTGTTGAAGCGGCCCGGTTGGAGTTGGTACGACCCGCCACCAGACGACCGACTCAAGATAGCCGGCACCCTAGTAGATATGGGCCGTTCTCTGGGCCTGACCATCTACGCTTGCAGCGATCACACCCTGAAATCTGTCGGTGCCCTCCCTTCAAGTTGCATCGATGGGCGGCTCTTGAGTGAACTCCACCCCAAGGGGTTACTCGCCAATACGGAGAAGGACCGGGGGCAACGGAAGGAGTGTGGTTGCACGGTGAGCGTGGAGATAGGATCCTATAGTCAGCGTTGTCCCGGTGGTTGCGTCTACTGTTATGCCCACCCGGTCATCCCTCGAAGAAGGGCTTCTCCAGGTCGTCGAAATACCAGATCCCTTGGTTAGCCAAGTAGTCGTGGGCGTTGTCGAGGAGAGCGAAGTGCCTGCTCTCTTCCTCGGCCAGGAAGCGGAAGATAGCCTGGGCGGTAGGATCGGAGGTTTCGGCGGCCGCTTTCTCGTAGAGCCTGTAGCCGCGGCGCTCGAAATCCATGGCTATCTCTAAAGCGTCGAGGTCGCTGGCATCCTCGGGGATCAACCTTTCTATCGCCTCTTCCTCCTCAGGGAAGAGGCGAAGAGAGGGATCGGGTTTCTCCTCTTTGGCGGCCTCCAGGTCAAGCCACTGACCAGTTTCCGTGATAGCGCCGTATTGGACCTGGAGGATCTGCAGGTGCTCCTCTTCATCCTGGGCCAGGGAGCGAAACATCCTCTGGCCCAGTTCGTTCTCGGTTCTCTCTACGGCTTCCAGATATAGCGCTTGGCCCTCCAGTTCGTTGCCCATAGCCTGGCGTAGAGCGGATAGGGCGAAATCGATACCTTCGTTCATCGGCCCTCCTAAATCATTCCCACAGGCGATCAAACGCGCCATCTATTCTAACATAGGGGTGAGGTGGTGGCAAAAAGCCCCCTGAAGGGCGAGATATGATATAATGAGGGAGAGGTAGGGAGATGGGCGGGGTCCGTATTGGTTTTTGTTCTTGGACGGACAAAAGCCTCATCGAGAGCGGCGCGTTCTACCCTCCGGGAGTCGATGACGCCAAAGGCCGCCTACAATACTATGCCCGCGAGTTCCCCATCGTGGAGGTGGATAGTTCGTACTACGCCTTGCCCTCGGAGCGGAACTCCCGCCTCTGGTCTGAGCGTACCCCCGATGGCTTCACCTTCAACGTGAAAGCGTATGGCCTCTTCACCAACCATCCCACACGCACCTATAGCCTCCCCAAGGCGATATTCAAGGCTCTCCCCCACGAGGCCCAGGCGAAGGAGAGGATCTACTTCGACGACGTGCCCGGCGAACTGCGCGATGAGCTATGGGGCATGTTCGACAGCGCCTTGAGGCCCCTCCATCAGGCGGAAAAACTGGGGACGATTCTCTTCCAGTTCCCTCATTGGTTTTATCCCGGGCGCAAGGGGTTCTCCCATATCTTAGGCTGCCAGAGGAGTCTTCCCCACTACCGACTGGCTATCGAGTTCCGGAATAACGTATGGCTCAATCAGGATAACGTAGAAGACACCTTGGGCTTTCTGGAGGCCTACGATATGGCCTTCGTCTGCGTGGATGAGCCCCAGGGGTTCCGGTCCAGTTGTCCTCCCGTGGCTGCCGTGACCAGCGACATCGCTATGGTGCGCTTTCACGGGCGGAATACCGACACCTGGGAGAAGAAGGGGATCACCGCAGCCGAAAGGTTCAACTGGTACTATAAGCCGGAGGAGATAGACGAATGGGTGCCCAAGATCAGAGAGATGGCCCAGGAGGCTAGGGAACTCCATCTGATGATCAATACCTGTTACCATGATCAGAGCGTAGTGAACGCCAGACTGCTCCGGGAGCAACTTTCGCAGGTGGGGTGATCTTCTCTTTTTTGACTGTTGAGGCGAAGCCCTTTCCCTCCGTAAAGGATCCCTGTGGGATGTGAAGGGGCTTTTGTTTCACTATCGGTAGGAGCGGGGAGGGAGTATGAAGGTAACTAGGCGTGAAGCGTTACTGATGATTGGCTTTGGGCTCCTGGGTTGCCAGACTGCAATTGAGAGGGAGGTGACGCCCTCACCGGTGGGGGAGATACCGCTGCCCACACCGACTCAAAGAGGTGAGGTACCGCTGGAGGAGGTCCTGACCAGGAGGAGGTCGATTCGGGAGTTGAAGGAGGAAGGGTTGACTTGGGTGGAGATCTCAGGGTTGCTCTGGGCGGGCCAGGGGGTCACCGATCCTCGAGGTTTCCGCACCGCTCCTTCGGCGGGAGCCCTCTACCCGTTGGAACTATATGTGGCCACTGGCGAGGGGGTCTATCACTACTCGCCCCAGAGCCATACCCTGGCTATGCTCTCTCCGGAAGATAGGCGTCTGGGGCTCTGGGAGGCGGGGCTCATGCAGGACGCGTTGCGGGAGGCCCCGGCGATCATCGTCGTAGCCGGGGTTTATGCCCGCACGGAAGCGAAATACGGCACCCGGGCCGAGCGGTATGTCCGCCTGGAGGCGGGACATGCAGCCCAAAACATCTTGCTTCAGGCGACCGCCTTAGACCTAGGAGCGGTGCCCATCGGCGCTTTCTATGACCAGGAGGTGCAGGAGGTCCTGGCCCTGCCCTCAGATCATGAGCCCCTTTACCTCATCCCCGTGGGACATCCGAGGTGAGGCGCTCTCGAGGCGAGTATGAAAAAGCCGATCTATCTGATGCCCGTGGGCGCGGTGGAAGAAAGGCTCTTGGAGACTATCGCTGGAGCGGTGGGGAGGACCTTTAACCGCCCATGCCGAGTAGGGGAGGGGCTAGTCGATCCAGCCTACGCTTATGACCGAAGGCGAAGGCAGTATCGGGTGGGGGAGATCCTTTTGCGTCTGCGGCGGCTGGATATGCCCCAGGCTCATCGGCTGCTAGGGCTGGTGGATCAAGATTGCTATACGCCGGGGCTCAACTTCGTCTTCGGCCAGGCGATGGCTGGGGGAAGGGATGCGGTGGTGGCTTTGCCCCGTCTCCGTCAAGAGTTCTATGGCCTGCCCAAAGATGAGGTGCTTTTCCAGAAGCGGGCCACAAAAGAGGCGGTTCACGAGTTGGGGCATACCTATGGGTTGGGCCATTGTCCCAACTCCCGGTGCGTGATGCATTTCTCTAACAGCCTGGCCGACACCGATATCAAGGGGGCTACCTTTTGTGATAGGTGTCGGGCGGAGTTGGACCTGGGGAATTGAGATTTCGCTTCTCGACACACCCCAGGGCATGGAAACGGTAACTGTTAGATAAAGTCCCTTCCCAACGGAGATGGCTTGCCATGGTGCGAAGGGGCTCGTCACTCATGCCGCTCAACTCTCGGTCGCCCTTTGTCCCTGGAAGTGGGCTATGATGGCCGCTTGGTTGAGGGTGTAACCCCTTCGGCTTTGGGCGCATGACTCTCTTCAGAGACTCTCCCATAACCTTTTGACCCAGGGGGCAACTCTGGCTTTCTCTACTAGGTCACCCCGGGGAAGGTAGGGCTTGATGTCGAGGACCGGCGTCCCATTGTAGGCATCGAGGCCTTGCACGCGAAGGGTGTTTCCCTGGCGTTCTAAGAGTTCGACCACAGTGAGACCTATAGGGTTGGGCCGCACGGGAGCCCGGGTAGCCAGGACCCCCACCAGAGGCATATCCTCTCTCATCTCCGGTTGGATCTTCAAAGGAGAGGGTTCTTCTCTCTCTCGGTGCAGCCAGAAGAGGACGATGATATGGGAGAACTCCTCCAACCCCTCTAGGGCCTCGGCGAACTTATCCTCTATCACCACCTGGGATTCTATCTCCTCCCAGCGGACATCTTGCCCCGGGGAGACCTCGTTTTTTACATAGCCGATGGGCTGGCAAACTAACGCGCTCTTACTCATAGGCCTCCTTAACCGATTATGACTCAATCTCTTCAAGTATACCATGAGATGTCGCTTTGATGCTTGACAAGGAGGGGAGGTAGGGTATCATATAAATGAGAGTTGGTAGATTCATATACTCTTCTTGACGAGAAAGGAGGAACAAGAGGAACCGACTGAAGGGACTAAGCGCGTGGCATGATTCTACCCATTTTGTGAGGAGGTTATGAACAAATGAACGGCAGAGAACGGTATATTTGGGCTGCGTTAAGATTAGGGATGGGATGGCTTCTCCTATGGAGTTTCCTGGATAAACTATTTGGACTCGGCTTTGCCACTGCCCCGGGGGATGCGTGGATTGCAGGGGGTTCTCCAACTTTTGGGTATCTAAACTTTGCCACATCTGGTCCACTTAGCGCCTTTTTCCAAAACCTAGCCGGCAACGTCGTTGTGGATTGGTTATTCATGCTAGGCCTTTTGCTTATAGGTTTGGCATTGATTTTGGGCATCGGCGTGAAGATCGCTGGTTATTCCGGCGCTTTGCTGGTCTTCTCGCTGTGGCTCTCGCACCTGCCTCCAGAGAATAACCCATTCTTGGATGAGCATATCATCTACCTCATCGTCCTCATTGGCCTGGCAAGGGTGAAAGCGGGTCAGTGGGTTGGCTTGGGCAAATGGTGGTCTGAGCGAGTGAAGAACTATCCCTTCTTAGAGTAAGGGCAGTTTTTGAGGATTCGAGAACTCGCCTGGACCAGCTGCTCTCTGAAAGGGTGCCACGATTTCCCATCTTGGTCGCGTCGATGCTGGGCACAGCCGGTTGCGAGATGAATTCTCTGGATGCCTCCTGCTCATATGGGCTCCTGAGAGGAAGCGGCTTGACTTCAGGTCGGGCCGCTTCTCTCTTGTTTGACGGGGAGGGTGGCTGGTGATATTATGGGACCCAAATGAAGTCAGAAATATTAGGGAGGTAATTCTGGTGGAATCTTCCGATTTTTTGATAGGCGCAGTAGAGTCTCTTATGCGCGCTGTGGATCACTACCTAGGGGAGGCGGAGGATGATCGTGGAACAGCGATTCGGGAAGTTTGTCGCGCTATGGAACTGTTGTTCAAAGAGAAATTGAGGCTGTTTGGGGAAGAGTATGAAGGAAAGAATTTCGGAGAGCTGTGGGAGCTGTTGAGGGCCCACGGAATTTCCGTTTCCTGGGAGAAATACGACGGAATACGCCAAGCCCGAAATAAGGTAGAGCACAAGGGTTGGGTGCCAAATTCAGAGGACTTCCAACGACTAATGGACGACAGCGCCTTCCCTTTGCTATGGGATTTTATGGCGAATAAGTTGGGCTATCCATTAAAGGAGTTCCTTCCCCCCTATTACCGAAGGGTTGTCTGTGGGGATAGAGAATGGAGCATAAGGTGTAGTGGTTTAACATTGGGAGCCATGAGGAATCTTGTGAAAGAGCCAGCATTAGCGGTGAAGATGGCCAAAAAAGCACTAGAGGACGCAGTTAGGGGGCTCGCCTACGAGAATAAAGAAGCGTTAGAGGCGGCGGCAAGAGAACGTGCAGGCGAGGGTCATCACATTCCACCCATTGAAGAATGGCGCTTTGGGGATGTTTTGGAAGCCTTCGTCTGGCCAGTTGGAGATGGCCTCGAAGATTATGTGCCTTATTGTGGCTTCATCTTAGAGAAGGACGTTGAGAGGATAAAGGAGAGCATCATCCCTCCCTCTCTTAGAGGGTCACCACCTTTTGAGAAAGCGTGCCGTTTCGTTGGCATAGCGTGCTATTGGGTCTTTCGATTTGCCGATCCTTCTCGTAAGGTTCTTGGGCCTCCTTTCTACGTAACGGAATTGGAAAGGTTGCGTGCAGGAAGAGGGGGAGACGAATGGGACGAGTGGTAGTTTGATTGTTTGGCAAGGGTGGTGAAGTGGCCAAGGCTCGGATTCAGAAGTCCGCAGGGGGCGTAATCTATCAGGAGCGTGGGGGTCAGATGTACGTGGCCCTCATCGCCACCAAGGGGGGTGTTCACTCTGAGGGGTCACCCCGAAGGGAGCGATGGGGCTTGCCCAAAGGGATAGTGGAGAGGGGGGAAGAGTCGGCCCAGACGGCCCTCCGAGAGGTGGCTGAGGAGACGGGGCTTGAAGGGGAGATCGTGGGGAAGTTGGGTTATATCGAATACTGGTTTCGCAGCCCGGAGGATAAGATACTCTACCACAAGTTCGTGGACTTCTATCTTTTGGAGTACCGATCTGGGAAGGTGGAGAAGCACGACTGGGAGGTAGAGCAAGCCCGATGGTTCCCCGTCGAGGAGGCGATAGAGCGGATATCGTTCGATAACGAGCGAGATATCCTGAGGAAAGCCAAGGAGGAATGGGAGAGGAAGAGAGATGGAGGCGATATTCCCCGATAGCGTGGTAGTGACCAACAAAAGCAAGATCGTCTTTCTCATCATCGACGGGTTGGGTGGCTTGGCCATGGAGGGGAAGGGGGGCACCGAACTCCAGGTGGCCCGGACTCCCAATTTGGATCACCTGGCTGCTCGTTCCATCTGTGGCCTCTTGGATCCGGTAGCGCCGGGGATAACGCCTGGAAGCGGCCCGGCTCATCTGGCTCTCTTCGGCTATGACCCGGTAAAGTGGAATATCGGGCGGGGGGTGCTGGAGGCTTTCGGCATCGATTTTCCCTTGCAGGAGAACGATGTGGCCGCCCGGGGAAATTTTGCCACTCTCGATCCTCAGGGGAAGGTGGTGGATCGGCGAGCGGGCCGCATCAGCACAGAGATGAACCAGGGGCTCTGTGCCAAGGTTAGAGAGAGGGTAGACCTCACTCCCCGAGCAGAGTACTATTTCGAACCGGCGAGAGATTACCGGGTGGTCCTTGTCTTGCGAGGAGAAGGTTTGCATGATGATCTCACAGATACCGACCCCCAGGCTTTGGGGGTGGAACCCTTAGCCTGTAAAGGCACCGCTCCCCGAGCGGAGGAGACGGCGAGATTGATAAACCGGTTCCTCTCCCAGGCCCAGGAGGTCTTGGCCCAAGAAGAGCGAGCCAATGGCCTCCTCTTGCGGGGTTTTGCCAAATACAGGCGATACCCCTCCATGGAGGAGCGGTTTGGCCTAAGATCTCTGGCTATCGCTAACTACCCCATGTATCGGGGTCTAGCGCGGCTGGTGGAGATGGAGTTGCATCCGGTGTGCAAGGATATGAGGGGTGAGTTCGCTGCCTTGAGGGAGAGGTATCAGGAGTTCGACTACTTCTTCTTGCATGTGAAGGAGCCAGACAGCCGGGGGGAGGATGGGGATTTCGATGCCAAGGTGCGAATCTTGGAGGAGGTGGACGCCTTGGTGCCAGAGATCACTACGTTGAACCCCGATGTCTTGGTGGTGACGGGGGATCACTCCACCCCCTCCAAGTTGCGGATGCATAGTTGGCATCCCCTGCCCGCCCTTTTATACTCCACCTACGCTCGAGTGGACGAGGTAGAGCGATTTGACGAGATCAGTTGTGCTCGCGGGGGCCTGGGACGGCAGCCGATGGTCAACCTGATGAGCCTGGCTTTGGCCCATGCTTTGCGGTTGACCAAGTATGGAGCATGAGAATAAGAGTTCGGCTTTTCGCCGTCTATAGAGAAGCGGTCGGTCGAGGGGAGATGAACCTGGAGGTGGAAGGGGCCCTTTCTACTCTCGACCTTTGGCGGAGATTGGAAAAGGAGCATCCGCCGCTTCTCAAATTCGGCCATTCACTGCTGGTGGCCGTCAACGGGGAGTATGCCCCCCTGGATAGGCCCTTGAAGGAGGGAGACGAGGTGGCCTTCATCCCGCCAGTGAGTGGGGGTTCTTTTCGGGTCACCGAGGAGGAGATACGATTACAAGAACTGATAGATGAAGTGAGGGACGAGGAGGCGGGGGCCATCGTCACCTTCTTGGGCACGGTGCGGCGTCATTCGCGAGGGCGCGCAGTGCAACACCTGGAGTACGAGGCCTATCCAGAAATGGCGGAGAAGAAACTGGAGGAGATAGGCCGGGAGATGGAAGAGAGGTGGGGGGTCAGGACGGCCATCGTGCAGCGGGTGGGACATCTGGAGGTGGGGGAAGCCAGCGTGGCTATCGCTGTGGCCGCCCCTCACCGAAGGGAAGCGTTCGAGGCGGCAAGGTATGCCATCGATAGGCTCAAGGAGATAGCCCCCATCTGGAAAAAGGAGTTTTATGAGGGGGGCGAGGAGTGGGTAGGCGGGTAGAGCAGGTGAGAAATCTGCGCCTAGGCTTCCCTTACACAGCCACGGACCCGAGATTGAAATGCAGATAAATCATCCACAATATAGTTGCGCTAAGGGGGCAGCTCCGCGATGTCTTCGGCAGTCTAGGCCAAATCAACGACCTCTTCCATGCAGGTTGCTCGTGAGATCCGAAAACAAGGCAGAAGGAGGCGACATGTATTATGAGTCAACGAACTAAATCAATCACTTTGCTACTCGTGACCTTGATTGCGGTGTCAGGCTGTATGGGCGCGTCATCGCGGGGGGAAGAGGCAACGCCCACCCCAATCCCTACACCGATCGTGCCGGCCAAGCCTACCTATGAAGTGCGACGTGGGGAGGTGGTCAAGACGCTCGAGTTCACAGGGCGCATTGCTCCCGTCATTGAGGAGGAGCTCTTCTTCCGCACCTCTGGCTATGTCGATGCCATCTATGTGGACAGAGACGAATGGGTCCAAGCCGGGGACATCCTGGCCGAATTGGAAGTCACTGACTTGAAGCACCAACTTGCCCAGGCTGAGGCTGCCTTGGAGTCGGCCAGGAGTAACCACGAATTGGGGACCGCCGAGGCCGAGGCTGCCCTGCGCATCGCAGAACTGCGCCTGGCCATTGCCAAAGCCGATGACCCCACCACGACGGTGCTCATCGCCAAGGCCGATCTGCAAGTGGCGGAAATCGCCTTGCAGAACGCTCAGGCTGCCTACGACAAGATCGCTTGGAAGCCCGGCGCTAGCGCCTCTTTTCAAGCCATGGACCTCTGGCAAGCTGGCGCGGCCTACGAGAAGGCCGAAGCCCAGCATCAGCAGGCTCTTCAGGCCTGTCAGATTCACTATCACAACATCGAGATTCAGGAACAGGAGGTGGCCTTGGCCCGTCTGCGGCTGGAGCAGCTCAAGTCCGGATTGGACATCAAAGAGATGCAGGTGACCGTGGAACGACTGAAGGCTCAACTGGAGGATGCCCGCTTGGTGGCTCCCTTCGACGGGAAGCTGCTCTCCCTCAGCCTCACGGAGGGCCGTGCAGTGGATGCCCACAAGCCCGTGTTGGTCGTGGGTGATCTCAGCGAATTGGAGGTGAGCGCTGCCTTGTTGGGCTCGGAAATGAATGAATTGGAAGAGGGCATGCCAGTTACGTGCATGATTTCCGACCGGCCTGGCGAGGAGATCAAGGGCCATATTCGCCGTTTGCCATATCCCTATGGCGGTGGTGGCCGCGTTAGTGATGTCGAAGACGAGGACGAGTCCACTCGAGTGGCGTTGGAGACGTCGGCTTCTGCGCCCGGACTTGAAGTGGGCGACCTGGTGCGTGTGACCGTGGTTCTGGAGCGCAAGGCCGATGTGCTTTGGCTGCCACCGCAAGCGATACGTACCTTCGAGGGCCGAAAATTCGTCGTAGTGCAGGAGGGCGAAGGCCAGCGGCGCGTGGACATAAAGCTCGGCATCGAGAGTGAGGATCGCGTCGAAATCGAAGAGGGCCTGACCGAGGGGCAGATCGTGATAGGGCAGTAGAGGCTGTAGTGGCATGAGCGTGCTACTTCGTATATGGGCCATCGTCGTCGTGGCCGTCAAACGGTTGCTCTCCCAGCGATGGTTGGCGCTGGCGACCGTGTTGGGGCTTGTAACCGCAGTGGCACTGAGTATGAGCATCCCTCTATATGCCGATGCGGTCTACTACCGCGTGTTGCGTGAGGAGTTCTCAGGGGAATCATCTGAAGGGATAAAATCTTACCCACCGTTTGCTTTCATGTTCCGTTACATCGGTGCGTGGAATGAACCGGTAGACTGGGGGGACGTGCAACAAGTTGACACATATCTATCTGGGCCGGCTGCTCTTGCTTTGGGTCTGCCTCAGAAGTTTGTGGTTCGGTACTTCGAGACCGACAACTTCCAACTGTTCCCCCAAGAAGATATCGCTTACGCGGATGTAAAAGACCCATTAGCATGGGTGAGTTTCGGATTCGCAAGCGACCTGGAGAATCATATCACCATCTTGGAAGGCGACTTCCCGACTGTAGCAGCCGCTTCGCAGGACAGCACCTTCGAAGTGCTGGTGAGTGAGGCTTTCGCGTTGGAACTGGGCCTACAGGTCGGAGAGGTGTATACCGCCTTCGACCGTCGCAAGACGGAGGGAGGAACACGAATCACACAGGCCCCAGTGCGCATCGCCGGTGTGTGGAAGGCTACGGACCCCCAAGAGGAGTTTTGGTTCTACCGTCCAAGTTCGTTGGATGAAGTGATGCTCGTACCAGAGGAAACTTACTTCAGCCGCATCAGTCCCTACGTGGACGATGAGGTTTACGTGGGGTTGTGGTATCTGGTTATGGATGGCTCGGACGTCCATGCCAGCGATGCTGTCCCGCTGCTGGCCCGGATCACCGCAGTGCGGCAGAAAGCGGCTGCTTTACTGCCTGGCACCAAGCTGGATTTGTCGCCGGCGGACGCTTTGCAAAAATATCAGCGCGCGGCCGCGCTGCTCACCGTCTTGCTCTACGCGTTCAGCGTGCCGATCATCGGCTTGATCCTAGCATTCATGGGCCTGGTGGTGGGGCTATCCGTAGAGCGGCGGCGCAACGAGATCGCCATGCTGCGCAGCCGGGGGGCCACGGCGATCCAAGTAGTGGGAATCGCGGCCTTGGAGGGCCTGTTGCTGGGAGCTATCGCCTTAATCGTCGGCTTGCCTATGGGCACGACAATTGCTCACATCATCGGCAAGACGCGCAGTTTCCTGGACTTCACGTTGCAGTCCGACCTGCGAGTGAGTGTGTCGGTGGCGACGCTACGTTTTGGCGTGGCCGCCGTCGGCTTGGCCTTGATATCGCAAGTGGTGCCCACCATAAGCGCTGCCCGCTACACGATTGTCACCTACAAACAGGAACGCGCGCGCACACTGCGACCGCCGTGGTGGCAACGCGCCTGGTTGGACATGCTTTTGCTCATCCCTGCGTCCTACGGCGCTTATCTGCTGCGGCAACAGGGCAGCATCGCCTTGCCGGCGGCAGGTGGATCTACGCTCAACGACCCCTTCCAGAACCCACTGCTTTTTCTGGTGCCAGCGCTGGGCGTCTTTGCACTCACACTTTTTGTCCTACGTATCCTACCAGTGGTCATAGCTGTTATCGCCTGGATCGCCTCGCACACAAACAGCGTAGGGGTCTTACTTGCGACCCGTCATCTCTCTCGCATGCCCGGGTTCTACACCGCCCCCCTGGTGCTCCTGATACTAACGCTCAGCCTATCCACGTTCACTGCTTCACTGGCGCAGACGTTGGATCACCATCTGTACGACCAGATGTACTACCAGGTCGGCGCGGACATGCGCCTGGAGGAGTCGGGCGAGAGCACTGAGAAAGGAGGACTGGGTGCAGCCTTTGACTTTGGCGAGAGTCCCTCTACCGAAGAAAAGGACGAAGGGCCACGCTGGCTTTTCCTCCCTGTGTCTGAGCACCTCAAGGTGCCGGGGGTGCAGGCAGCCGCCCGAGTCGGGCGGTATAAGGCCTCCACACATCTCAGCGGAGGGGCACAGGAGGGCAGGTTCATCGGCATGGACCGCATTGATTTCCTCCGAGCCTCGTTCTGGCGACGGGACTTTGCCCCGGCCAGCCTGGGTGCACTGATGAATGCACTGGCCATCAATCCGGATGGAGTACTGGTACCCCGCAGTTTTATGGGGCGGTATGCCCTCAACGTGGGCGACACTTTTCGGATAACGGTATACACTTATGGCCAGCCCAGTGAACTGGACGTGAAGATCGTGGGAGGCTTCGACCTGTTCCCCACCTGGTATCCAGAAGAAGATGGGCCGCTCTTCGTGGGCAATCTGGACTATCTCTTCGAACAGGCGGGGGGGCAGTTCCCTTACGATGCGTGGTTGAACACCAATCCGAACGCTGACTATAGCCAGATCGTGGAGGGCGTGCGCGGCTTGCGCTTGGGGGTGAGGTATTGGGAAGCCCCCCTCATCGAAGTCGCCGAAGAGCAACAGCGGCCGGAACGTCAGGGGCTGTTCGGGATGCTCTCCGTAGGATTCATAGCCGCCGCCCTCTTGACGGTGCTGGGCTTCTTGCTCTATGCGTTCTTCTCCTTCCGTCGTCGCTTCATCGAACTGGGGATCATGCGGGCTATTGGCCTTTCGTCTGGGCAAATGACGACATTTTTGGCCTGGGAGCTCGCCTTTCTCATACTGGTAGGGCTGGTCGCCGGCACGGGCCTGGGTGTCTGGGCGAGCAAGTTTTTCATCCCCTCTCTGCAAGTTGGTACCGAGGGGTCGGCTCGAACCCCTCCCTTCGTGGTGGAGATCGCCTGGCCAGCCATCTTCCGCATCTACGCACTGTTAGGATTGCTGTTTGTGATCGCTCTGGGGGTATTGGTAGCACTGCTCCTGCGCATGAAGATCTTCCAGGCGATCAAGTTAGGGGAGACAGCCTGATATGGCACAAGAGCCTTTCATCATCTGTGATAACCTGGTGAAAATCTACAAGGTGGTCGATTTGGAGGCCGTGGCCTTGCAGGGTCTAGACCTAGTCGTAGCTCCCGGTGAGCTGTTGGGCATCGTCGGGCCCAGTGGCAGCGGTAAGACGACGCTGATGAACATACTGGGTGGCCTGGATCGCCCCTCGGCCGGGCGCGTATGGGTGGATGGCCAGGACCTGCTCAAGATGTCGGATGCTGCCCTCAACCGCTACCGTCGTTCCAAAGTAGGGTTCGTTTGGCAATTGAGCGCCCGTAACCTGATCCCCTACCTCAGTGCACTGGAGAACATCGAGTTGCCGATGACGCTGACAGGCCAGACTGGGTACAAGAAGCGTCTGCGCGCCGAGGAACTGCTGGAGGTGGTGGGACTGGCTGAGCGGCGGTATCACCGTCTGGCACAGATGTCTGGCGGGGAGCAACAACGCGTCGCCATCGCCGTTGCTCTGTCCAACAACCCCGCACTCCTGCTCGCAGACGAGCCGACTGGCGAAGTGGATTCGGCTACGGCACAGATTATCTATGAGACATTCCGGCGTCTCAATCGCGAGTATGGGTTGACGACGCTGATCGTCAGCCATGATCCTGGCCTTGCCCGCCACGTGGACCGCGTGGTCGCCATTCGCGACGGCAAGATGGCCACCGAGACGGTGCGCCAATTCACAGTGACCATCTCACCGTATGGTGAACCGATGGCCGAGGACGGCGTTGAGGAAGGAGAGGAGATCTTTGAGGAGTTAGTGATGTTAGACTCAGCCGGGCGACTCCAAGTGCCCAAAGAGTACCTGGAGCACTTAGATATCAGAGGACGAGCTCGGCTGGAGTTGACTGAAGAAGGTATTCTGATCCGGCCAGCACCCCAGTCTGTCCATACGCAGGTGGCTGAGATCTCGGTCGCTGATCTAGTGTCGGTGTCTGGAACGCGTGGGTTGCGTAGCCTCTTTAGCCTGCCGAGCCTGTCTAGGCTGAGAGAAAACCTCTTGGCGTCCAAGGCACGTGTGTTGCCTAGACTATGGAACCGCTGGCGGCGAAGTGGCAAAAGCGGAAGAAAGTCGTGATGGAGAGAAAGACAAACACCAGTTCCAACAGCTACGTTATCGAGACGGAGGACCTTTGGCGCGTGTACAAGGTTGGCTTGCAAGAGGTGCCAGCGTTGCGCGGTGTCAATCTCAAAGTCGAACCCGGTTGCTTTGTCGCCGTGAAGGGACGCTCAGGCAGCGGCAAGACCACGTTGCTCAATTGCATCGGCGGCCTCGATCGCCCCACGTCCGGCGTTGTACGCGTGTTTGGGCGCGATCTTTCAGATTTGAATGAGGAGCAGCTCGCGCAATGGCGACGGGAACAGGTGGGGTTCGTCTTCCAGTCGTTTGGCCTGCTGCCCACGCTCTCTGCCTATGAGAACGTAGAACTGATGTTGCGCATTGCCGCCGTTCGTGTCAGGGAGCGCCATGAGCGAGCGCTTTACTGTTTGGAGTTGGTGGGCCTTAGCAAATGGGTTCACCACCGTCCCTACGAGATGTCTGGCGGCCAGCAACAGCGAGTGGGCATTGCCAGGGCCTTGGCCAACAACCCTCAACTGATCCTTGCTGACGAGCCCATGGGCGAACTGGACAGCACAACGGCTCGAGAAATCCTCGCGCTCTTCCGGGGCGTCGTGGAGGAAGAACGCGTTACCTTGCTGATAGCCTCACACGATGCCCTGGTGGACGAGTATGTGGATGAAGTTTTGCAGTTGAAAGACGGTCAGATCGTACGCCAGAACTGAACTGGTCCACACCACAGCGCAGTCCTCAAGGCGAAGAACTTGAAAATAGGGGAGAAATGTCTTTCGATAACTTGCAGGCAAGAGTGGGACGTCTGGGGCTGACATGTACGATCATCTGTCTGCTCGTCATTCCGCTCTCTGGTTGCAGCGGAGGAGCTATATCAACGCCTGAACCGGTAACGATCGTGTTTGCTCATCTTGGCTTTGACGCAGATTACTATGAGGCATTGGTCGAAGAGTTCAGTGAAAGCTATCCCTACATCACTGTTGAGCTAGTCGGCTCCGGCACTGGCGACGCGGATGTCTTTGTAGACTCACAATTCGCCCTGAGTGAGCTGCGAGAGCAGGACAATGTCCTGAGCCTGGACCCATTCATTGAGCAAGATGCATCCTTCGATCTATCCGATTTTTACCCCGGCACGGTGGGGCTCTTCACCAGCGAAGGCGAAGTGTGGGCCATCCCGGCTGGTGCGGACGTGGTGGTGATGTTCTACAACCGAGACTTGTTTGATCAATACGGCGTTCCTTGTCCTGAGGTCGGATGGACGTGGGACGATTTCCTGAACAGAGCCCTTGCCTTGCGCGATCCAGATGCCAGCGTCTTTGGTTATGCACCCACTGACAGAATCGTTGATTCTCTGTCGTTTATCTACCAGCATGGTGGGCGGATTTTCGATGATTTACAGAACCCCACCCGCACGACGTTTGACGACCCGTTGACCATCGAGGCCCTGGAATGGTACGCCAGCCTGATACACGAACACAACGTTGCCCCCACACAAAAGCAGCTATATGATGAAGATCTTGGGGGCGCTGGGAGTGTCGTTATCGGCGTCTACCTGAACAAAGTGGGCATGTGGACCGGGGGGCTCTCTGAGCGGGGGGGAGGGAGACAGGTATCAACGACGTGGCCAGGAGAGTGGAAAATGCGTTGGGGGTTTGTACCCTTGCCCCGCGATGCACAGTCGGCCACACTGATGTTTGTTGAGGGATACTCCATTTCCTCCCAGGCTCGATACCCCGATGCGTGCTGGCAGTGGATTTCCTTCCTCAGCGAGCAGACACCCTATCGCCTGATGCCAGCGCGCAAGTCGCTTGCCGAGTCCGCCACATACGAGCAGCAAGTCGGCAGCGACGTTGCCGCTGTCGCCCGGGCTTCTGTGGAAAGTGCGGTGTTGCTCTCTCCCAGGCTGATCGAGTTCGGAGGAGCCTGGGGGATATTCTGGAGAGCGCTCGACGCGATTATCGGTGGGCGCTCTACACCTGAAGAGGCAATGATTAGCGCCCAGCAGGAAGCTGAGCGCATATATCCGTAGTCTCGCCAGCTTTTCGTTGAATACCACGTCTGGCATTGACAGCCCTAACTGGTCCTCCCTCTCTTCCGGCGTGTTGTGGAGGAAGAACGGGTGACCTTGCTGATAGCCTCGCACGACGTTCTGGTGGACGAATACGTGGATGAGGTTTTGCAACTGCAAGACGGTCAGATCGTACGCCAGAACTGAACTGACCCATAGGACTTGATCTGCGTTGAATTGTCGTCCAAATTCTATACCGAATGGCACGAATATGCGAATGTCACAAACATCTTTTGGACAATCGTTAGGCGCTGGTTACCTCGCTGATCCAAGCGAGGTAATCTTCGTTCCCGGCGGAAACCGGAATAGCGAGGATTTCGGGCACGCTGTAGGGGTGGTTCTCTTTGATGAGGGATTCGATTCTCTGGTAATCCTCGCTCTTCGCCTTGGCCAGGCATATCCATTCCCCCGCCTCTTCGATTTTGCCCTCCCACCAATAGAGGCTGGAGATAGGGCCTATGATCTGGACGCAGGCCGCGGCGCGCTCTTCGACCAGGAGGCGTTGTATCTTCCTCGCTTCTTCCTCTGTGTTTGTGGTGGTGATAACCTGTATGTATTCGGTCATGGTTCTCCTTTTAGAGTTCTGCCCTTCACGGATTATGTGGGGTCAGATGTTACCATCTGACGCCCCAAGCCCCCGCTGGCAGAAGGTAACTTCTGCCAGCACTGGAGGAGGCGTTGTATCTTCCTCGCTTCTTCCTCGGTGTTTGTGGTGATAACCTGTATGTATTCGGTCATGGTTCTCCTCAATTAGAGTTTTGCCCTTGTCCCTTGAGAGTTATCTCCACTTGTAGTAGGAGGCGGCACTCAATACCGGAACTGGAGGGCCATACCTAGGAAGCCTTCACCAGTCCTTTCGCCACCTCCACCGCCTCGATGGCGTTTTCGGCGTAGCCGTCGGCGCCGATCTCGTTAGCCCAGGAGAGGGAGACGGCCGCTCCTCCTACCATCACCTTCACCCTATCCCGAAGCCCGGCCCCCTTCAGCGTCTCGATGACCAATTTCTGTTCGGGCATAGTAGTGGTCATGAGAGCGGAGAGGAGGAGTAGATCCGGCTTCAATGCTTGCACCTTCTTGATGAAGGTCTCGGCGGCCACATCGGGCCCCAAATCTAGGACGTCGAAGCCGTTGGCCAGGAGCATGGTGCAGACCAAGCGCTTGCCTATCTCGTGGATGTCGCCCTCCACCGTTCCCGCTATTGCACTGCCCAATCGCTCCCGTTCTTGGCGCCTTCTCTTGAGTTCCGGCTCCAAAACCGCAAGTGCCGCCTGCATCGCCTCCGCTCCCATCACCAACTCGGGAAGGAAGAAATCGCCTTTCTCGAAGAGTTCCCCCACCTTTTGGATGCCCACCATATAGCCCTTGTCTATCGCCTCCAGGGGCGGGATCTCAAGGTGGAGGGCCTCTTGCGCCAGTTCGACGGCTCTTTCCTTTTCGCCGTCGATAACCGCTTGAATCATGCGGGAAAAGAGTTCATCGTGGACCATAATCGCTCCTCTCTACTATGAGCCAGAGATAGTGATCCTCTTCTTGGAAGGCGATCACCCTTCCTCCCCCTCTCTCGAAGAGATCAACTAACTCCTCCAGTCCGCTGAAGCGACTTCGCATCAATAGCAACCTCTCACCCAGAGCCACGGTCTTCACCGCCCACCGCTTCACATTGGGCTCCTGGATGACCATACGACCGTGGGAGGAGAGGACTCGAACCAGTTCTTGGGTAGCCCGACTCTGGTTGCGGAAGTGGTGAAAGGCGTCCACCACTACGATACGGCTGAAGCAGTCATCGGGAAAAGGAAGCCTTTCCACCTCACCTTGTACAGCCGCCAACCCCTTGATGATGGTCTGTTGCAGCATCCCTGCCGAGTTGTCTAGGATGATTACCTGCCCGACTTGATGGCGCAGGGTTTGGGCCACTCGCCCCGTCCCTCCACCTACATCCAAGAGGCGACCTGGAGTCGGCAAGTCTAGGAGTCTCCTCAGATGGGCAGGGTCGGGTGGGCCAAAGATACGGTCATAGATAGAAGGAAGCCACCAGGTCAAAGTGGCCGGTTAGCGGCAACGAGAAATCTCCTTTCCCAGTTTGAGCAGTTTCGTGACCGATCTAGGCATTAGTTATATCCTTTCCCAGTGCTTTCAGGACCCCCTCCACCATTAACGGCTCGGGCACGGCCCCGTCAACGAAGTGGGTCTCGTTGATCACCGTGCGGGGCACGCCTTGCACTTGGTATTTGATGGCTAGATGGGGGAACTCCATGGCTTCGATGGCATCGGCCCGGATCTGGTCGCTCTCCAGAGCCATCTTATGCGTCAGGACGACCGCCCTGGGACAGTAAGGTCAGGTAGGGGTGGTGAAGACCTGCATGTGGACCGGCTCATCGATTTGGGCCAGGGCGGCTTTCGTCTCTTCCGAGAGACCCGACTGGCCGGAGGAGACGGTCTTTATATCCTCGATGAGGGCGCTGAACTCGTACCCCGCGGGGATCCCGTAGTACCGGATGCCATAGTCCTTCTCCCCTCGAGATGAGCCCTGGGGATGAACTCCTAGAATGGCGATGGCCGGAATCTTGTCCACCTGGTATTTCTCCGCCACCTCTTTGTCGATGATGAAGTTGTAGATCTCGGCGGTCACCTCCTCGGAGAGGGCGGCCACTTCCTCCATCATCATCCTGGTCTCTTCGCAGTACTCGCATTCGATCTTCTGGGTGAACATGAGCAGTTTCACGGGGTTGACCAAGTCCTCGAACTGCTTCCGGACCTGTTCCCTTTCTCTCTCTTTCAAGATGGGCACAGTGCGCTCCTTTCTAGGCTCTACTATCTAGCCACATGGTTATGCCCATTAGAGCCAAGATGAGATGCAACGTACCTAGGTAGCCGAGTATCGCGGACAGACCCAGGCTGAAGATACCGCTGTCGGCGAGATCGTGGACCCCTTGGGCGAGCCTTTCGATATCTTCGCCTGTCTTTCGAACCTGCTGAGAGGCACGGCTCAGGTTTTGGCTGGTCTCTTGGAGATCAGGGGGTATTTTCTCCAGTTCCTCCGCCGTCAGTAAGAGCCCTTGGCCGGTGGAGTCGAGGCTTTAGCCTGCTCTCTTCAAGTCGGCTCCCACGGAGGCCAAGGGGTATTCATATTCGAAGGTGGCACCGGTTATGATGCGGACTCCAGCCACAACACTCTCGTTCCATTGAACGGTTGCGGGGATGGCTATCTCCTCCAAGAGGCCTCCGGCCTCGCTTACCTCTTCCCCCACCGTCAATAGGTTGTTTCCGCTCTCCTTCAGAGGTTCGCTCGCCTGTTGGGCGAAATTGCCCACATCGGCGAGGGCTGTGCTTCCGCTTTCCAAGGTATCGGCGGCGGTATAGGCTGCAAGACTGGCGGTCTCGAGGCTCTCTCCCATCTGGTGAAGTTGAGTCCGCATCTGGGCGGTGGCCGCTGACCCTCCTCTCCAGGCGAGGATCACGAAAATCATCCCCGCTATCCCATAGATAGTTACGATAAGGGCCACTATTTGCCTCAAGCGAGTCATTTTCCTCCGATCTGCATCCCTTCGATGCGGATGGTAGGGGCTCCGGTGGAGCCGTAGAAGGGGACAAACCGTAGATCGTCGGCGACAATCGTGATATTCTTCAATACCTCCCCCAGGGTGCTAGCCACGGTAACGCCGCTGACAGGCTTGGTCACCTCGCCCCTTTCGATCCAGAGTCCGTTGGCGGCCACCGAGTAGTCGCCGCTTATGGGGTTTATACCTCCGGTGTTCAGAGTGCTCTTGACGTAGAAGCCAGCCTCCACCCCTCTGATGAGTTCTTCTCTCGATAGGGAGGAGGGCTCTAGATAGAAGTTAGTGGGGGAGACCCTGGGCAGATGGCGATAGGATCCTCGGGCCGCGTTCCCGGTGGATCGAGTTCCATCCTTCTGGGCGGTATAGTGATCGTAGAGGAGATGGTGTAACACCCCGCTCTCCATCACTGGTGTGAGCGAGGTGGGGACGCCTTCTCCATCGAACGGGGCGGAGGCGTAGCCTCGCGGCAGGCGGCCGTTATCCACCAGGTTCACCGCCTCCGAGGCCACCTTTTGGCCCAACTTGCCCAGGAGAAAGGAGCGACCTCTCTGCATAGCCTCTCCAGTGAGGGCTTGTGATATGAAGAAGAGGAGTTCCGCCCCGGCAAAGGGGTCCAAGACCACGGTTGCTCTCTGAGTGCCAAGGGGCTTGCCTCCTAGAAGTTCCAGGGCTCTTTTTCCCGCTTCCTGCCCGATAGCGATGGGGTCGAGTTCCCCGTAGAAGTTGGAGAGGCCCACCCCCAGGCCTGCTACTTGGCTCTCCTCGTCGCGGGCTACTGCTCGCAAGTGACTGGCGGCTACCGTTCGCTCATAGGAGTCGGCCAAGCCCTGAGAGTTGGCCAGATATATATGCCAGGCCTCATCTTGGTAGGTACAGCGGATGGTGGCCACAATGCGAGGGTCAAAAGAGAGGGCCGCCGCTTCCACCTCCTTGGCCAAGGCGATCCTCTCTTCCGTGGGAACGGTGAGCAGTGCTGGATCGTAAAGGGCCAAATCCCCCCCTTCTATCGGTTGGGGTTGGGGCAAAGAGCGGTACTGGTCGGGGTCGGCGCTCTCGGCCAGGGCGAGGGCGTCTCTCCACGTCTCCTCGACCCCTTGAGGGCTCAAGTCGGAGGTATAAGCGTAGCCCATACGACCTTCTTTGATGACTCGCACTCCCAGCCCCTTGGGGGTGGCCTGGGATAGCTGTTCCACCTGGCCCTTGTTGACCCGGACCATGGTCGTCTGGCCAGCCATGATGAGCGCTTCTGCCTCGACCCCTTTCTTTGAGACCCGCTCGACTATCTCCTGGGCCAATCCTAGATAGTCCATCGCTTCTCCTCCAGCCTGCTCGCTGGGCATAGGCTACTCTGTGCCTCCCACGATTATCCTAGGGATACGAAGGGTGGGTTGCCCCACGCCCACAGGTGCCATTTGCCCCTTTCCACAGCGGCCGAACCCTTTGTCCATCTCGAAATCGCTCCCTACCATGTCGATCTCGCTCAAGACGGCGGGGCCGTTCCCCACCAGATTGGCCCCCCGGATGGGGGCGGTGATTTTGCCCTCCTCTATGAGATACCCCTCGGTGACGCTGAAGACGAAGTCGCCCTTAGCCACGTCCGCCTGGCCTCCACCCAACCGTTTGACGTAGAGCCCTCTCTTGACCGAGCCTATTATCTCTTCCGGATCGCTATCGCCGGGAGCGATGAAGGTGTTGGTCATGCGGGGGAGGGGAAGATATCTGAATGACTCGCGGCGCCCGTTCCCCGTGGAGCGTGCTTTCGCTTTCCTGGCCTCTGCCAAGTCCCACATATAACTCTGGAGAACCCCTTGATCTATGAGGACGGTGGGCTGAGAAGGGGTACCGTCGTCATCGAAGCGGAAGGAGCCTCGTCGAGCCGGAAGAGTGCTGTCGTCTATGAGGGTGATGAGGGGAGAGGCTACCTTCTCACCCAGGCGACCAGCGAAGACGGAGGAGCCTTGATTTATGTAGTCCGCCTCCAGAGCGTGGCCGCAGGCCTCGTGGAATAGGACCCCGCCCCAGGCGTTGCTCATCACCACTGGCATCTCTCCCGCTGGCGCAGGACGAGCATCGAGCATCCTCACCGCCGACTGGGCTAACTCTCGGGCCTCTGCCAAAGGATCGACTCTGTCCAAAACCTCTAAACCCGCCTGAGCCCCGATCCCGGAACGGATGGTTTGGATGACGCCTTTATCCTGAGCCACGATCGCTATCCATATCTGGACCATATTCCGGTCGTCCTCTGCCCAGAGCCCCTGGGAGTTATAGATCCAGACCTGTTGCCGGTATTCCAGGTAGCCTGCCTGGACCTGGCTCACCCGAGGGTCGTAGCCCCGGGCTGCCTGATCGATCCCATGGAGGAGTTTGGCCTTCTCCCTCTCGGAGAGGCTATCAAAGGGCTTCTCTATGGGGAACTCCAAGGGGCTTGAAGAGCGGGTGAAATCCAAAACCTGAGTTCTAGTTGAGCCTTTGGCCGCTGAGGCGGCGGCTCTAGCGGCTCTCAGTAGGCTTTGGGTGGCCAGGTCGTCGGTGTAGGCGTAAGCCGCGGTATCCCCGTAGAAGACTCGGATGCCGGCCCCTCGGTCGGCTCCACGAAGGGCGCGCTCTATTTGGGACTCCTCCAACTCTAGGCTGAGGGAGGTCCTATCCTCCAGATAGATCTCCGCTAGGTCTCCGCCGCTTCGTAGGGCTTCATCGAGTATCCGTCGGGCGGTATCTGGATCGAGCATCTTGTTCTCCTAGCCACCTTTTCTAACCTAGGGAGAGTGGAGGGTGATCTCTTCTGTCTCCACGTAATCTCCCAGCACCGTTCCCTCTTTCATGACTGGCAAACGCTGCATTGTAGATAAAAGATAGAGGCCGACCCGAATACGGTAGTTACCCGGCGGGGCAGAGGGTTCTATGGGGAGCGTATGGATGTCGCGCACGATGTCGCCCTTGCGCCAGAGAGCGGTGGGGAGAGCCCCGCCCTGAGGGTAGCCGTCGTGCTGTCCATAGAGGTCTCCGTCTGGGCCTATAAGATGAGTGAATACTGTGTAATCCTCTCTCGGAGCTCCGGTGGCACGCCAGTGAAGCCCCAGGGTTACGACGGCTTCTTTCTGGTTCGCTTCTATGTCGTAGCTGAGGAGTTCGATCGAATCGGAGAAGGCGTAGTCTAAAGGGTGTTCTATCCCCTCTACCGCCGAAGGGGGAAGGATCTGCCTCGGATAGGCGGGCGCTATATATAAGAAAGGGGAGAGGGAGGCCAAGAGAGCAAGGGGGGTGATGAATATGGCCAGGGGGAGAAAGGATAGGCGTTTTGGAAGCAAGTTCGCCAGGCCCAGCGCCAAAACAGTGGAGATTGCCGAGATTACGGGGAAAAGGTAACGCCCTTGTATGCCGGAGCCACCGAATCTCGTGCAGTATCCCATGACCCAGATGAAACAAGCGACGATACTCAAAAGGAGAAAACCAATCAGTTGTAGGCGGGGTTGTTCATCGCTGGTGTATGACCTTCTCAGCGGAAGAAGGGCTAGTCCCGTTGCAGCAGCCAAGTAGGGGACTTTTAGAGCCTGGATAATGAGATTGTCCACCTCTACGTTCATCCATCCGAAACGAGCCCAAAAAGAGGCATGCATCTTCCCTAGGAAGGACTTCATGGTGCCCCAGTTGTCGAACACTATGCCAGCTTCTGGGACACGAGTGGCGTGAAACGCGGCGAGGCCAAGGGGATCGCCGTAGAGGAACTGGTTTCGTAGATACCACCAGAAGACAAGGACGAAGGTAAGGAGAAAGGTTACCGCTCCCCACTTCGCAAACTTAGCGAAATCCCTGGCTTTGAATGCGCCCATAACGATCGCCAGGATGGCAAGAGGGACTAGAACAAGAGCGCTCTGCTTAGTCATCAGGCTCAATCCAAGGAATAAGCCTAGCCAGAGGAAGGCGACTCTGGGCACCTCCTTGCCTTTCATGATCCTGACCATCTGCAGGAGGGATAGCGACGAAAGGGTTATGACCAGGGAATCGTTGTTGATGACGCTGTTTATGAAAATGAATTGGGGGATAAAGGCGTTGATCGCTGCTGCACCCAGAGCCAAGGAACGGCTTTCTGGAACTATCTCCCGCGCCAGAAGGTAAGTTGTCAAGACAGTGACCATCCCCAATAGGGTGGATAGGAAGCGGACCAGATGCATGGCTAGCGCGGTACCGTGATAAGGAAATAGTTCATCGTTGCCATGGATCATGGCATTGACCTCATCCCCTTCCCCAGACCATATGAACTTTGGATTGTGTCGGAGGAGTTCGCCGACATTGCTGGTCTCAATCCAGAAGGTGGCCATTGCTCCAAGGCCATAGTACAGTGGGGGTTGATGGGCTTCTTCGAACTCGCCCATTACGGGTAGTCTGTGCTCCCGGGTTAGGTATAACACGTAAGACAAGTGACACGTCTCATCTGGCGCTTCCCATAGGGGAGTGATGACGCTGTAGGTTGCCCCTAAGATGACAAATAGGGAAAGGAGAACCAGCAGAGGAATAACTACCGTCTCTCTAATCCAGGATAGTTGCACTCTGCCTCGCCTGATAGCGTTGGTGGACGACCCAGTCAAATGGTGGAGGGTTTCCCCAGGGCCCGGGCCATGGCGGCGATATGTTGCGGCGTGGAGCCGCAGCAGGCACCGATGATCCTCACCCCCAGTTCGGCGTACCGGAGGGCGTAGTGGGCCATAACCTCCGGGGTGGCGTCGTACTGGGTGCGTCCCTGAAGGAGGCGGGGAAGGCCGGCATTGGGTTGGGCTACGAGAACGGCCTCTGGGCAGGCCTCCTTCATCTCCTCCATCACCTTCTCCACTTCTTGGGGGCCGGTGCCACAGTTGGCCCCTATCGTCTGTACCTCCCAACTATTGAGGGTCTCTGCCGCCTTCTTGGGGCTTACCCCCATGACGGTGTGCAACTTGGTGTCGAAGGTCATGGTGCAAACAAGGGGCAGATCGGTGCTTTCCCGTGCTCCGTTAATGGCCGCTTCCACCTCCTTGAGGTCGGCCATGGTCTCGATGATGAGAAGATCGGCTCCGCCATCGGCTAACCCTTTGGCTTGCTCAGCGAATGCCTCTCTCGCCCCCTCGAAGGTGAGGGTTCCCAGAGGGGGGAAGAACTCCCCCGTGGGGCCCATGGAGCCGGCCACTAGTATATCGCCTGCCTCTGTGGCTAATTCCGCCGCCCTGTGGTTGAGTTCATAGACTTTCTCTTCCCAGCCGTACTTGGCCAGCCTAAACCGATTGCCGCCAAAACTGTTGGTCAGGATCATCTCCGAGCCGGCATCTATGTATCCGCGGTGCACAGCCAGTACTTTCTCCGGATGGGTGAGGTTCCACTCCTCGGGAGCATGCCCCTTTTCCAACCCTGCGGCCTGGAGCATGGTCCCCATGGCCCCATCGCCCAAGATTATCTCACCAGTAGCCAACCTATTTAGGAACCCCATTCTTCTCTCTACCCTTTGGTCTTTCCGCCAGCGATTATACCATGCTCAGGGTTTCGCTACAAGAAGAGCCTTTGTCAACTTGTTGCTCCCCTATCGATCGGCCTTCTTGGTATAGCCAAAACGGGGAAATAGTGTTAAGATAAGAGGGAGTGATAGCAGCGTTTGCAAAGGGCGACTTCCATGTCCACCCCCATGCGGAAGCAGTATCTAGAGATCAAGAAGCGGTATCCCGACGCTATCGTCTTCTTCCGGCTGGGCGACTTCTACGAGACCTTCGATGAGGACGCAAAGACGGTCTCTCAGATATGCGATATCGTCCTCACCTCCCGGCCGGTCTCTAAGGGTAAGCGGGTGCCTATGGCGGGGGTGCCCCACCACGCCGCCGATGGGTACATCGCCAAACTTATCGGGGCCGGGCACAAAGTGGCTATCGTGGAGCAGGTGTCAGACGGGCCCCGGCAAGGACTGATGCTCCGCGATGTGGTGCGGGTAGTTACTCCGGGGACGGTGGTGGAGCCCACGCTCTTGGAAGAGAAGCGGAACAACTATCTGGCCGCCTTGGTATTTGAGGCTGGCCCAGATATGCCGGCCCGAGGAGGGGGAGCGGCGGGGATAGCCTATGTTGACATAACGACGGGAGAGTTCGCCACTACGCAATTGGAGGGGGAGGAGGTGTGGAAGGAGGTGGAGGAGGAACTCTCCCGCTTGCAGCCCGCGGAGTGCCTGGTGGAAGAGGGTGAGGGGTTTAGGCCCTCGGTGGAGGGGGTTCATTTCACCCCCTATGAGTCCTGGCGGTTCGAGGTGGAACAGGCTCGGGAGGCGCTCCTGGCGCAGTTTGGGGCTTCGTCGTTGGAGGGGTATGGGTGCCAGGGTTTGCCCTTGGCTATAAGCGCCGCCGGGGCTATCGTCCAGTATCTACGAGAGACGCAAAAGGCAGCCCTGGAACAACTAGACGGCCTAAAGACTTATTCCACCGAGGCTTTCATGACCCTCGATTTCGCCACGCGGCGGAACTTGGAACTGACCCAAACCATCCGCACTCGCTCCGTCCAGGGCTCTCTTCTGGGGGTGATAGATGCCACGGTCACCTCTATGGGGGGACGGCTCCTCCGCCGCTGGCTGAGCCAGCCGCTTCTGGAGATAGAGAAGTTGAACCGGCGTTTGGATACCGTGGAGGCCCTCCACAGCCAGGGGGCGCTGCGGGCGGAACTGCTCTCCCTTCTCAAGGGGGTTAGGGACTTAGAGCGGCTGAGGGGGAGGGTGGTGCAGGGGATAGCGGGGCCCAGGGATCTATTAGCGGTTCGGATGACTCTAGAGGTGGTGCCCCAAATCAAAGAGAGCCTCGCCCAGTTCTCTCTCCCTCCCCACCATCCCTTGCTAGAACTGGCGCTAGATCCCTGTTCAGAGGTGGCGGAACTGATCGCTAAGGCGATCGCCGAGGACGCCCCGGCCAGATTAGGCGCTCCAGGGGTGATCGCTCCTGGCTTCTCTCCGGAGTTAGATAGCCTCTTAGCCGCGGCCAAGGAGGCCAAGGAGTGGGTGGCCAGTCTAGAGCGGAGGGAGCGGGGGAGGACGGGGGTTAGGTCGCTCAAGGTGAGGTACAACAAGGTCTTCGGCTACTACATCGAGGTGACGAAGGCCAACCTAGATAAGGTTCCGGAAGAGTATATCCGCAAGCAGACCTTGGCTGGCGCGGAGCGGTTCATCACCCCGGAACTGAAGGAATACGAAACCCTTATTCTAAACACCCAGGAGAGGAGCGCGGAACTGGAGGCTCAGGTCTTCCGTCAGGTCTGTCAGGAGGTGGCGCTATACGCTCCTCGGCTCTTTTCCACCGCTCGGGCCCTGGCTCGCCTGGACGTCTGCGCTGCCTTGGCCGAGGTGGCGGCGCGCAACAACTACGTGCGACCTCTGCTCACCGAGGAGAACGAGGTACATATTATCGCCGGGCGCCATCCGGTGGTGGAGTTTACCCAAAGGGAGGAGCCTTTCGTCCCTAACGACGCCCATCTCACCAGCGAGGAGCAGGTCATCGTCCTCACGGGACCCAATATGGCTGGGAAGTCCACTTATCTCCGCCAGGTAGCCCTCATCGTGCTCCTGGCCCAGATGGGCTCATTCGTCCCCGCCGATGAGGCCAGGATCGGCTTGGTGGACAGGATCTTCACCCGCATCGGCGCGCAAGATGAGATCAGTGCTGGTCAGAGCACCTTCATGGTGGAGATGCTGGAGACGGCCAACATCCTCCACCACGCCACCGATAGGAGCCTCCTCATCCTAGATGAGATAGGGCGGGGGACGAGTACCTATGATGGCATCTCCATCGCCTGGGCGGTGGTAGAATATATCCATAACCATCCCCGCCTCAGGGCGAAGACGCTCTACGCTACCCACTATCACGAGTTGACGGAACTGGCCCGGTTCCTTCCCCGGGTGCGCAACTACAACGTAGACGTGGCCGAAGAAGGAGACCAAGTTATCTTCCTGCGCCGAGTCGTCCCCGGGGGGATGGACAAGAGTTACGGCATCCACGTGGCTCAGTTGGCTGGCCTGCCCAGGGCGGTGGTCCATCGAGCCCAGGAGATCCTGGAGGAATTGGAGGAGGGGGGGGTTCGCTCCCCGATGAGGGCTCCGAAGGCAAGACAACTCCCTCTTCTGTCCCTGGAACACCCCCTTCTGGAAGAATTGAAGGATTTGGATGTGGATTCCCTCTCGCCCATAGAGGCGTTGAACAGGCTCTACGAGTGGCAGAAGCGCGTCAAGGAGGAGTCCGCCAAGGCGGAGTAGTTTTCAGGGTTTTGCTGGAGGTATTGCTTTGATCCGCGAAGCGTGATATAATAAGAGATAATTTGAAGTCGGTCTCAAAGGAGGAGAGAGATGAGCAGGCAGGGGAAATGGGTCATCGGTATTGTGTCTATCATTGTGGTCTTTGCCCTGCTGGCCTGTGGCATCTTCTTTGCTTGGCAGTACTTCTTCGCGGGGAAGCCCTCCGTGGAGATCACCTCTCCGCCGAGCAACTACCAGGCGCTAGAGGGTGATGAGGTAACGGTAGAGGCCACAGCCCGTGGACGCTCCATCACCATGCTTGAGTTGCAGGTGGATGGGGTGGTGGTGAACCGGGCTACGAGTCCGAGCCCCCAGGACACCTTCAGCGCCGCGCTGACGTGGCAGGCCTCTGGAGTTGGCCCGCATACGGTGGAGGCGACGGCCTCCGATGCGAGGCAGCAGATCAGCGAGCCAGCGGCCATTATCCTCATAGTGGCCGCAGGTCCGGCCCTGCCAACGCCCACAGTTACCTTGGGCCCCGCTTTTGAGACGCCATCGCCGACAACTTCTCCTACGGCTACGCCCACCTCGCCACCAGGAGCGACTGCCACATCTACTCCGATACCTCCCACGCCTGCTCCTACCGCCACGTCCACGCCGGTACCTCCCACGGCCACCCCTGTACCACCCACGGCTACGCCCACGCCGCCTGGGCCACCTGTCATTGAGTTCTTCACGGCGAGCCCTGATACCATAACGGCGGGGGAGAGCACCACTCTGAGTTGGGGTTTGGTGAGCAACGCCACCGGTGTTGTGATAGACCAGGGGATAGGAGGGGTGCCCAGTCCAGACTCGAGGGTGGTCTCGCCAGCCACCACTACCACCTACACCATGACCGCCATTGGGCTTGGGGGTACGACTACAGCCAGTGTGACAGTGACCGTGAAGCACACTGTTACGCTGGATACTGTGGCCGGTGAGACCGGGCAGGTCGTGGAAACGGGTGGCTCTGCAGCTTCTCTTTGGGTCGGCGACACTTATGCAAATGTCGGTTCCAGGGGCTTCATGAGCTTCGATATAAGTGGTCTCGCTGGTAAGACAGTCACAGAGGCCAAACTCAACTTCCCTGGCCCTGATATTGATGGAGATCCTTTTGCCGATTTGGCTGGCTTGTGGATCGGCAAAACTAGCTATACTTGGCCACCTCCTTACGCTCCAGCGGCAACCGCGATGACTGGCACGCAGTACTCAACGCCCGCAGAGATCACCATAACGTCCTTTGTGGCGCCTGAAGTGAGCGGTGGCGCCCCGCGGTTCCAAGTTACTTTGCATTTCAATGGAAACACGAATAATGACAACGACACAGATCGTATATGGTGGCCGTCCGGGGGCCACCCCACGCTCATCATCACCTATACCGACTGACAACTAGCCCGGTGAGATATGCAAAGAGGTCCACCCATCTTCGGGTGGGCCTTTCCTTTTTTTCTTGCTCGTGCCAGATTTCGAATCCAGCACAAGTCACTAGCCCCAGTTGACGGCGTGGGTGGGATGTGCTAGGATGCCATCAAAGGAGGGAGCTATGAAGAGCGGTAGGTATTTGCGGTGGCATCTCTGGCTGGTTGTCGTTTTGTTGATAGTGGCGGCCTTGGCTTGTACCCTCCCCTGGCCCAGGAGGGGGGCTGGCCCTGGCGTAGTAATCGATAGCCCTCCCAGCGGCACCACGGTGGAGGTGGGGCAGAAGGTGACCATACAGTCCACTTCCACCGATGCGCAGGGGGTAACCAAGGTGGAACTTTGGGTGGAGGAGACTCTAGTCCATACCGATTCCAGCCCCGTGACCACAGGTCAGACGCCCTTCTCCGTCTTGCAGTCTTGGACCCCCCTCAGTCCGGGGGAGTACGCTATAGTGGTGAAAGCCTATAACGCGGCGGGCCAGGTGGGCGAGTCGGAAGCGATAACCCTAAGTGCGGTGGAGGTCATCGCCGAAGCGAGCCCTACGCCATCTTTGGAGGCCACGGAGACGCCTACCCTGGTGGTGGGCAGCCCGACGCCTACCTTAACCCCTGGCCCCACCGCCACCCCAACCTCCCCTCCCAGCGCTAGCCCTACTCCTACTCCTACCAAGACCCCTACCCCCACCTCGACGCCAACCCCCACCCAGGTGCCTGGAGCCTGCCCACTGAGGCGCTTGGCCACCATCGGCGTGGGGGTTCATCCTAAGGGTGTGGCGGTGGATGCTACTCAGGCATATGTTGGGCTTCACGATAGCCCCGAGGTGGCGGTTACGGATCGGGCCACCAATCTATTCAAAGCCAACTGGGGCTCGGGAGCCCCGGCAGGGCAGGTGCGCTACGCCAACGGCCTGGCCATCGCCAAGGGGCGACTCTATGTCGCCAACCGCAACGGCAATAGCGTCTCCGCCATCCTTATAAGCAACCCTGCCGATGTTAAATCGATTACCGTGGGTTCTCTGCCCTTCGGGGTGGCAGCCACCACTGACTATGTCTTCGTGGCCAACTTCGGTGCCAATAGCGTCTCCATCATTAACGCCAACAACTTCACTGTGAACACCGTGTCAGTGTCTGGCAATCCGACCATGGTTGCTACCTTGGGCAACAGCGCCTATGTGGCCACCTGGCAGGAGGGCGTCTATGAAGTGGGGTCCGATGGCTCCAAGGACCAGGTGCTGCCGCCGCGAACGAGTTACTTCAGTGTAGCGGCCAACCCCACTAATAATCGGGTCTACGTTGGTAATCAAAATGGCAAGGATATCACCGTGCTCAACGCTGCAGATAACACCGTGGTCGCCACCATAAGCCTGGGCTTCATGCCCCACGCTATAGCCGCCAACCCTCAGAACAACCGCATCTATGTAGTGGCTGCGGGGGAGAACAAACTATATGTTATTGATGGCAACACCAACAAGGTGTTAGGAAGCGTTGCGGTCAACCAGAACAGCGATACCACCGAGGGCGGCCAGGGGATAGCCGTCTACGAGAATCGCATCTATGTGAGCGAGTGGGTCGGCAACTTAGCGGTCTTCGATGACTGGCCCTGTCCGTGATAGCGTCTAAGAGCAACGGGGAGGCCAAGGGATAGCGATTCAGAGCGATCGGATATATGTGACCGATTACGCTGATGGCACTCTGACCATCCTAGACGATTCCGCTTGTCAGTAACCGCTCTTATGGTTCCAGAGCAAAAAGGGCGTCCCGAGGGACGCCCAACTCTTTTCCGGTGATTCCTATTTAGGTATTAACCGGCGGAACTTCCTCTTTCCTATCTGTAGGACCGTTTCTCGCTCGGTAGATACCAGGAGGTCGATATCTTCAACCTTTTCGCCATCCAGGCGCACCCCCCCTTGCTGGATGAGGCGGCGGGCTTCGCTTTTGCTGGAGGTGAGCCCGGTCTCGACTAAGAGTTCCACGATAGGGTAGGGCCCCGCTCCCTTGACTCTATGCGCTGGGATCTCAGAAGGTAGTTCCCTCTCTCGGAATATGCGGATGAACTCTCTTTCTGCCTCTTGCGCCGCTTGAGCGCCGTGGAATTGGGTCACGATCTCCCGACCCAAGCGCATCTTCAGGTCGCGGGGGTTGACCGTTCCCTCCTCCAGGGCGCGGGACATCTCCTCTATCTTCTCATCGGGGAGGTCGGTGGTGAGGGTGAAGTAGGTGATGAGCATCTCGTCGGTGATGGACATGACCTTGCCGTACATCTTGTCAGGGGGGTCGACGAAGTTGATGGTGTTGTCGAGGGTTTTTCCCATCTTGCGCCCATCGGTGCCTGGCAAGAGGGGCACCAGGAAGACATCCTGGGGCGGCAGGCCCATCATTCTTTGAAGTTCGCGGCCGGCCAGGTTGTTGAACTTCTGGTCGGTGCCCCCGAACTCCACGTCTGCTTCGATGGCCACCGAATCGTAGGCCTGGAGCAACGGGTACATCAACTCCATGATGGTCAGAGGGAGCCCCTCCTCGTACCGCTTGCGGAAGGTCTCATGGGCCATAAGTTGCCCCAGGGTGAAGCGGCTGGCTAGGTTGAAGACGTCGGCCAGGGTGAACCCCTCGTACCACTCGCTCTGCCAACGCACCTCCGTGCCTTCCTCGTCCACGATCATGAAGAACTGCTCCATGTAGGTCTGGGCGTTGGCCTTGACCTCCTGGGGGGTGAGCATGGTGCGGGTCTCGTCCCTGCCGCTGGGGTCGCCGATCTGGGCTGTCCAGTCTCCGACCACCAAGACTACCTGATGACCGAGTTCTTGCAGTTGGCGGAGTTTGCGCAAGACCACCCCGTGGCCGATGTGCAAGTCGGGCTGGGAGGGGTCGAAGCCCAGTTTGAGGCGCAGCGAGCGCCCAGAGGCTAGTTTCTCTCTGAACTCCTCCTCCACGATGATCTCGGCCACGCCTCTGGCTAGGATGTGCTCTAGGTCTGGTTTTTTTTCGCTCATGGCGATCCTCGGTATGCAAAAGATGCAAAAGGCCTGTGGCGAGTATACCACAGGCCAAAAGGGAGGGCAATGTAGGGGAGGCCCTCGTGGCCTCCCGAAAAAGACGGGAGGGGACAAGCCCCTCCCCTACAACCCATCCTAGTGCTGTCAGGAGTTACCTCCTGACAGCCTCAAAGGGGCAGATGGTAACATCTGCCCCCACTGATAACACGCTCCCAGGAGCGGTTGCAGGCGGTTTGCCTTTGGAGTAGAATTGCCAAGCGGTGAGAGACGGCAAGGTGAAGGGCAAGGAGAAAGGTCAGAGGGTGCGGCGTTTGCCTTGGAGGTATGGGGTGGCGGTTTCACTCCTTCTCCTCGTTCTCGCTGCTTGTAATGTCCCCAAGAATGTCACCATCGAGGTAGAGGGGACAAGTCAGATTGTGGAGACGGAAGCGGAGACGGTGCGTCAGGTTCTCAGTGAGGCTGAGGTGACTTTGGGAGACTTAGATAGGGTGGAGCCGGACCTTTGGGAGAGCGTGCAAGAGGGGATGGAGATCCGCGTGATACGGGTGCAGGAGGAGACCGAGGTCGCGGTTCAAAAGATCCCCTTCGAGAGGCGGGTGATAAAGGATGAAGCCTTGGCAGTGGGGGAGAGCCGACTGATGCAGGAGGGGGCGGAGGGGGAGGAGGAGGTCGTATATCTTGTAACCTATGAGGACGGTGAGGAGGTGGCTCGGAAGGTGGTGGCTCGGGAGGTCCTTGTGGAGCCGGTGGCCGAGGTGGAACTCGTGGGGGCCAAGGGCCTCCTTCCCTCTACCCCCATAAGCGGCACCATCGCCTATATCTCCTACGGGAACGCCTGGGTGATGCGCCACGAGAGTGGGCAGAAGCGACCGTTGACTACCTCCGGCGACTTGGATGGGAGGGTCGTCGCCCTCTCTCCCGATGGAACTAGGCTTCTCTTCACGCGCACCACCGGTTTCTCATCGGCTTTGAACAGCCTCTGGATGGTGAACACGGTAGTGGTGGGCGATGAGCCGCAGGAGTTGGGGATCGAAGGGGTGCGATACGCCGAGTGGTCTTCCGACGGTGATAAGATAGCCTACTCCACCGCCGAGAAGACGCAAGGCGCTCCGGGCTGGAAAGCCAGGAACGACCTCTACATTCTAGATGATGGCCGCGAGAGCGAGGTACAACCCCCCTCGACCGGGGGGATCTATGGCTGGTGGGGGACGAACTTCGCCTGGTCTCCCGATGGAAGCCTTTTCGCCTATGCCGATGCCGATGAGGTGGGGGTGATCGATGCGTCCACCGGGGATCGTTCGCTCCTTCTTTCCTTCGCTCCCTACTATACCTACGCCGAATGGGTTTGGGTTCCCACCCTCTCCTGGTCGCCCGATAGTCTCTTCTTGGCCATCACGGCTCACCATATCTCAGATGAAGAGACGTTCGATCTTTGGGTCCTAGGGGTGGATGGGAAGGTGAAGGCCAGGCTGGTTCCGCAGGTGGGGATCTGGTCTTCGCCCCGTTGGTCCTTCGGCGATTCTATCTTATTCGGTCAGGCGGAGAGCCCTGACCGTTCTCAGGAGAGCAGATACCTCCTTTGTACCGTGGACCAGGATGGCAGCAATGAAGAGAAGGTGTTCCCACCCCAGGGAGAAGAGGGGTTAGTGGTGGAGGAACTGGTCCCCTGGGTTTGGTCTCCTCGAGGCGGGGAGGTAATCGTGGTGAAAGAGGGCAACCTTCACCTTCTCGACCTTGAGGATGGCTCCTGGAAACAGTTAACCATCGACGGTGGAGCCAGCCAGCCTCGCTGGGCAAGGTAGTAGAATTATGGAGAGTAGACGAAGCCAACTGTTTCTGATTCTCGTGGGTGTCATCTTCTACCTCGTTTGTCTCGCTTTTTTGGGTTCGCTGGGCTTGAAGGTGATCGGTTCCCATCGTTATCTCCATCAGGGGGTCCTCTATGGGGAGCCCCCGGATATACCGCTGGCTTCCCTCTACCCCTTGGGAGTAAACGCTTCTTTAGAGCGGTATGAGAGCGAGGAAGAGTTGCGCCAGGCGCTGGAGTATGCCCGTGATGGTGGCTTTCTCTGGATCAGGCAGCATTTCCCTTGGGCCCAGATTGAGCCAGAACAAGGGGCCTATTCCTGGGAGAAGTGGGACAGGATCGTGGCGCTGGCCGAGGAGTATGGGCTCACTCTCATCGCCGTTCTCGATACCTCGCCTCCCTGGGCTCGGGTGGCCATGGACGAGGACAACCTCTATGCTCCGCCCCGCGATTTTGCCGACTACGAGGGTTTTGTTGGCGATTTTGCGGACCGTTATAAAGAGGGCATCGATTTCTACGAGATCTGGGACGAGCCTAACATCTACCCCCATTGGGGGGAGCGGTACGTGCAACCTATAGGCTATCTACATCTTTTGCAGGGGGCTTATGAGGCTATCAAGGGGGCCGATCCTGACGCTTTCGTCCTCTCCGCTGGGCTGGCATCGAATGTGGAGGAGGGTGGTCGCAACATGAGCGATCTCCTCTTCCTCCAGGAGATGTACGAGGCGGGAGCCAGGGGGTATTTCGACATCTTGGCTATCAAGCCTTACGGCTTTTGGAGCGGGCCTGAGGATCGACGCCTGGACCCCGGGGTCACCAATTTCTCCCGAGCGGTGCTCTTGCGGCAGGTGATGCTCCGCAACAGGGATGATAAGGCGGTTTGGGTGGTGGAGTTCGGTTGGAACTCGCTCCCTCTCGACTGGGCGGGGGAGCCCCCTCCTTGGGGTAGTGACACCGAAGAGGTGCAGGCCAGGCGAACGGTGGAGGCGATAGAGCGGGCTTTGGATGAGTGGCCCTGGATGGGGGTGATGACCCTCATGCACCTCCAGCCCAACGCACCCCTTGATGACCCTCTGCAAGGTTTTGCCCTCCTCAATGAGGGTTTCTCCCCTCGCCTCACCTATCAAGAGGTGGCCCGATGGGCGAAGGGAGGGGTGCCCGCTCACCTTGGGCGTTATCCGGACAACAGTTGGGCAGCCCGGTATGAGGGAGAGTGGGAGGGAGACGCCCTCTCCATCATAGAAGGGCCGGGGAGCCTGGAGTTCTCTTTCGTGGGCACCGGCTTGGATCTGGTCCTCACCGACCCTTTCACGACTGCCCAGGTGACCATCGATGGCCGAGAAGTTGAGTTTATAAGCCGCAAAAAGGGCGTGATGGACCTCCCGTGGGAGGAGAAAGGTGTTGGCCATTATGAAACGGTCAGTTATCAGGAGGTGACCTTGGCGCGTGGGCTTCCCGACGGGGTCCATACTTTGCGGTTGGTCACGGACAACGACTCAGAGGGGGGTATCGTCGGCTTCATCGTGCGGCGCGATGCCGACTTCAAGGGTTACTATCTCTCTCTGGCCCTTTTGGCGGGGGTGGCCACGGTGGTCTCTTGGCGGTTGGGTACGCTCATGCTTTCGGCCCCTTCTCAGCGAACGTGGCAAAGGCTGGCGAACCGATACCTTGGCCTCGCGGAGTGGCAGCAGATCGGGCTCTTGGCCTTGGCCCTGGGGGTTTATCAGTTCTCCCCCTGGATGCCTTTTAGCCTGGTGGCCCTGGCGATGGTGGCGGCCCTTTTGTATCTCCGCCTGGATCTAGGCTTGGCTTTCATAGCCCTCTCCATCCCCTTCTTCCTCTACCCCAAGCCCCTCTTGGGGAAGGTGTTCTCCCTGGTGGAAACGCTGACCCTCATCTCTTTCCTCCTCTGGTTCTTTAAGACGACGATCTGCTCTTGGGGCGAGGCTTTGAAGCGGTATAAGAAGGATTCCTCCTTCGAGTTGCAAGAGGTGCCTTGGGGGGTCTGGCTCTTAAGAGAACTCCCTTCTTTCGTCCCTTACTGGGCGCGCGATCTCTGGCGCTCCCTTACCATGCTCGACCTGGGGGTCTTTTTCTTCTTGCTCCTCAGCCTCTTCTCTCTCACCGTCTCTGAGAACTTCGGGGTGAGCGCGCGGGAGTTCCGGGTGGTGGTCTTGGAGTCGGCCCTCTTTTATCTCCTTTTGCGAGAGGTCCCCCAGCATAAAGGAGAACTTTGGCGTGTCGTTGATGGGTTGGTTGCGGCTGCCGTGATCGTCTCCCTGTATGGCCTCTTTCAATACTTCTTCACCGCCGATGTGATCGCCGTGGAAGGGGTGCGGCGCATCCGAGGGGTTTACGGCTCCCCCAATAACCTCAGCCTTTTCCTGGGCCGCGTCCTTCCCCTTACCTTGGCCGTCTCCCTTTTCGGTCCCGCTGAGCACCGTCGTCTGGCCTATGGGGCCGCTTCGCTTCCTATGCTGGTGTGCCTCTTTCTGACCTTTTCTAGGGGGGCCTGGCTTTTGGGGGTGCCAGCGGCTGTTCTCTTCTTGGGGCTGATGCGAGGGCGGAGGGCTTTCTTGGCCGCCTTGAGTGGGGTAGGGGCCGCTATTTTGGCTCTCCTCCCCTTGGCTGGGCTGGAGCGGCTAACCTCTCTTTTGAGTACGCAGGAGGGTACCACTCAGATGCGCCTGGCTCTATGGAAGGCGGCCCTGCAGATGATCCGAGACCATCCCCTCTTTGGGGTGGGGCTGGACAACTTCCTCTATCACTACCCTCGCTATATGTTGCCGGAGGCTTGGCAAGAGCCGGATCTCTCCCACCCCCACAACCTGATCTTGGATTGGTGGATCAGGCTGGGGGTTTTGGGGGTGGTGGCCTTGATCTGGCTGGAGGTGGCCTTCTTCCAGGTCGCCCTTCGCCTCTATCGGAGCCTGGAGGATGAAGGGATGCGCGTTCTGGCTCTTGGTCTCATGGCCAGCATGGTGGACTTACTGGCCCACGGCTTGGTGGACAATTCGTATTTCCTGGTAGACTTGGCTTTCATCTTCTGCTTGACTTTGGGGCTCGTGCGGCGGATGGAGGTCTTCGAGAGGAGAGAGGTATGAGAATGCTAATTACGGGCGGGGCTGGCTTCTTGGGCTCCCACCTATGCGACCGTTTCCTGGCCCAGGGGCATCAGGTGATAGCCATGGACAACCTCATAACCGGGAGCATAGCCAACATCGAGCATCTGGCGGGGAACGACAACTTCCGCTTCATCAAGCAAGACGTGACCGAGTATCTCTACGTCGAGGGGCCTTTGGATGCGATCTTGCACTTCGCCTCCCCAGCCAGTCCCAACGACTATATGGAGTACCCGATCCAGACTTTGAAGGTGGGGGCCTTGGGCACCCATAAGACTTTGGGGCTGGCGCGGGCTAAAGGGGCCCGGTATCTTCTGGCCTCCACCTCGGAGGTGTACGGCGACCCTGTGGAGCATCCCCAGAGCGAGGGGTACTGGGGGAACGTGAACCCCATCGGGCCCCGGGGCGTCTACGACGAGGCCAAGCGGTTCGCCGAGGCTCTAACTATGGCCTATCATCGGTACCACGAGTTGGATACCCGCATCGCCCGCATCTTCAACACCTATGGTCCCCGTATGCGGCTAGATGATGGCCGGGTGGTACCCAATTTCCTGGGCCAAGCCCTGCGAGGGGAGCCCCTTACCATCTATGGCGATGGCACTCAGACCCGTTCCTTCTGCTATGTCTCGGATATGATAGAGGGGATCGAGAAGTTGCTCTTATCCCCGGAGGCAGAGCCGGTGAACCTGGGCAACCCCCGGGAGATGTCGATCCTGGAGTTGTCTCATCTAGTCAACGAGATGACGGGCAACAAAGCGGGGATAGTCTATCAACCCTTGCCCCCTGACGACCCTCGCGTGCGCCAGCCAGATATTACGAGGGCTAGAAGGACCTTGGGCTGGGAGCCGAAGATGGGGCTGGAAGAAGGGCTCAAACTCACCATCTCCTGGTTTAGGGAAGAGATGAGGAGATAACGGTCGCTATCTTCACCCTTACACTGCTCTTTGTGGGTTGGAACAGTTCCGATGTGAGTCAGGCTATCCTTCACTGTGGTGATGAAACCTTTCTCTTAGCATCGTCTATGATTGGGCAGGTGGACGCCTCCTCACAATTCACGAAAAATTTACACGCTGTTCATCATGCCTTCACACGGGACAGGTATCATAGGTTAGAGCTGCTATTCGCGGAGCTCTGAATCAACCGGAAGGGCGGATGCAAGCCAACGAGAAAGAGCCTTATGGCCGATTATGGGGATACCTTGATGGAGTGATAGCCCTGGGCATCTTCGCAGGGAGCCTGGCCATCTATAACGCTACTCTGGCCCCCAGCCTCTCTTACAAGAGCGGCGACGGGAACGAACTGATCACGGAGGCCTATCAGTTGGGGCTGGCCCACATGACCGGGTACCCCCTCTATACTTGGTTGGGGAAACTCTTCACCTTCATCCCCCTGGGTGATGTGGCCCATAGGGTGAACCTCATGTCAGCCACCTTGGGAGCAGCAGGGGTGGCGATCCTCTATTTGGCGGTATTGACCCTCACGGGCACTCGAGTAGCCTCCCTTTTCACCGCGTTTTTCTTCGCTTTCTCTCTCACCTTCTGGTCCCAGACGGGGATCGCCGAGGTCTACGTCCCCAACGCCTTCATGGTAGCCCTCATGCTTCTCCTTCTTTTCAAGTGGGCAGAGGCGGAGAAAAGACCGGGAAGTCGGGCCTCTCTTTGGTATTTTCTAGCCTTCTCCTTGGTTTTCGGCCTTAGCCTGGGGACCCACATGTCGAATTTGGGCTTCACTCCGGCCTTCGCCCTCTTCGTCCTCCTGGTCAACTGGCGGGTGGTGAAACAGCCCAAAAAACTACTAGGCGGGGGCTTCCTTTTCCTCCTCGGTTGTCTGCAATTCCTGTGGCTGCCCTATAAGGCTTCGAACCTGACCGACGCTCTGATGGTGAGAAACGCCCCCCATACCTGGGAAGGCTTCTACAACTACACCTTGGGAGCCTTCCCCCAGATGAAGTTCGCCTTCCCCTTCTGGGCTCTTCCGGACCGGCTGGTCATCTACCTGAACCTTCTGCGACAGAACTTCGGACTTATAGGGATGGTCTTAGGACTCTGGGGGATGTGGGAGATGCTCTTCCGGCGGACGAGGGCTTTCTACCTTCTGATAGTCATGTATATCGTCCATCTCATATTCTTTACCCAGTACCGGGTCTTCGACCTGGATGTCTTCTTCATCCCTAGCCACTTGATATATGCGGTCTTCATAGGCTATGGGGTCTATCGCCTCTTGGAATATCTTTACACAATGACCAAGAGAATGGAAATACCTCGGTGGGCCGTGAGCGGCGTCGTAGCCTTGTTGCTACTTCCCTTGGTGGTGAGCCAGGTTCATGCTAACTACTCCAAGAACGACTATTCCAAAGATACGGCCATCAACGATTTCTACGAAAACGTCTTCGAGATATTGCCGGAGGGGAGCGTGCTTCTGGGGCGGAGCGGTGTCTTCGGGTATGATATGTTCTATTTCCGTCTGGTCTATGACCTTCGGCCTGACGTGCTCATACCTCAGGCCAGCGGTCAGGGCAGCATAGAGCCAGAGGTTATTGGGGAGGCGATCTATACTACCGTCCGCATGGATGGAGGGCAAGGGTTCCGAGGGCCCCAGGCTCCTCCAGCGGGCCTCTTGAGCCCCGACGCTTGGTATATCCCCGTTCTCGTGGGTCAGAGCGGGCAAGCGATCCCCAGCGGGCAGCGGCGAGAACTGATCCTCTATCGGGTGAGCGACGAGCCCCCGGAATTGGCGGCCGAGGGGGAACCGCAGCATCTGATAGAGGAGCGGGTGGGCGATCTGGAACTTGTGGGGTATGATCTGGAGGAGGTGAGGGTGGGGCGAGGCAAGCGGCTGAGCCTGACCTACTATTGGCGGGTGACTCGACCCATGCTTGTAGCCACCTTTTTGGGCGACGAGATAGTGGAAGTGCACTCTTTGGGCTTCGGCAACCTGGAACGGTATGGTCAAGAGTTGAACCCTTCCGGGGATCTCATCCTCAAGGAGGAGTTCATGCTCGTCGTCCCCTCCTGGCTCTCGCCTGGGGAGTGGCCTCTAAGGGTAGGTTCCATCGCCTTTGGAGGAGGAGAACCGTTGGAAAGGGTCATAGAGTTAACGGTGATAGAGGTGACCGAATAGGAGGTGAGATGAGCAAGGGTCGCCTGTTTCTTGTGGGGGTAGGAGGTGCCCTCCTGGTCTCCATGATGCTTTTGGGAGTCTTCTCGGTGGGGGTCTACGTGGGGAGCAAGGGGTGGGCTCGCGGAGCGTTGAGCCCTGCAGAGCCGCAACCAAGGCCACCAGCCCAGCAGGGGTTCCCAGAGCAACGGCCAGCCCTGCAAGGCGTGGTGCAAGGGGTGACCAACGAGGGGCTCATCGTGGGGACACCTCAAGGCCCGCGCCTGGTATTCGTCACTGAAGATACGAAAGTGCGGGAGGGAGAAGGGGAGGTGGATCCCGAGCGGTTGCAGAGGGGCACGCCGGTAGCCATTTTCGGCCAGTTCAGCGAGGACGGACGCACCTTAACGGCCGAGGTGGTTCTGATCCTCCCCCCCAATCCATAATTCGAGTTGCAGAAAGGGTTTTAGTAAGGAGGTCGAGGGGTAAAATGTCCGAGAGCACGGTGAGAGGGGTCGTCTACTTTGGTAGCGAGGGGAAGGAGAACACGGAGAGGACGTTGGAGATCGCCAAGGCGCGAGCCGATGAGTTGGGGATCAAAACCATTTTGGTGGCAAGTACCACCGGGGAGACCGGGGCTCGGGCGGCAGAGTTTTTCAAGGGGTACAACCTGGTGGTTGTCACCCACTCCACGGGGTTACGCGAGCCCAATGAGCAGGAACTCAGGGGGGAAAATCGGGCGGCCATCGAAAGAGCGGGGGCCAAGATACTAACTTGCCAGCACGCGTTCGGTGGGGTGGGTAGGGCGGTGCGCAAGAAGTTAGGTACCTATGGGTTGGAGGAGATCATAGCCTATACTCTGCGCATCTTCGGCCAGGGGATGAAGGTGGCCTGCGAGATAGCTCTCATGGCCGCCGATGCCGGCTTGGTGCGCACCGATGAGGAGGTGATCGCCATCGCGGGCACAGGGCGGGGTGCCGATACCGCTGTAGTCCTGGTGCCTGCCAACGCCCAGACCTTCTTCGATATGCGGATCTTGGAGATACTCTGCAAGCCCAGGCTGGGTCTCTAGAACGGCCTCTCAAACGGAAGGCCCTTGTGTCTTAGAAGCGCTATTCAAGATTGGAGATAAGAACAGGCCTGCTATTGTTATCTCTTCAAAAGTCTTCCCCACAGGGACTTCTCTTCTGGCTGGTCGAATTCCTCCACCGCTTTTTCGGGTCCCTTCCGACGGGCTAGTTTCAACAACTTTGGTTCAAGTGATAGCTGACCCAGGCGGTCGAGAGCCTTTCGTAGGTCTTTGGCCAAATACTTGGGCATCTTGACCATATCTAGTTTCGAGTCATACTCCCAGCATGCCCTTAGGAACGGATGGAGGGCTTCTTTAGTTCTGGCTTCTTTCAAAAGCTGTTTGCCCATGAGGTGCCTGATAGTGTAGGTGGGAGCACTCTCCTTCATAGCTTCTACCAAGGCGCGGTTGTAGAGAGACCAGGCTTGGTCTCTGGCTTTGGGCGACTCAATTTTCGCAAATCTTTTTGCTAGGTCTCTATACTCAGCCCAGTGAAGTTGGACATCACTGCGTTTTAGAAGAGCTCCGGCGCTTTCCAAGGCATCTAGCGACCCATCAGCCAAGAGTGTGCTTAGCTCCTTCATGACTTTTTGCTTTGTCTTCCAATTGATTCTCTCTATCTCCCGTGCTTTCCAGCGGGCTGTGTCTACCTTGTCAACAACCGCCAGGTATGTGCAGCGACACCAACCATAGACTTCGTGCTCACAATCCTCATTGGGCAATTTGGGAAGGTCCGCTGCCGTGTAGAGCTTTCGGCCCAATTCCCAACATGAATCACATGAGTCAATGGTAGGACCTATCTCTACCCCGACGAAAAGCCCTTCTTTCATATACTTTACCATTTCCTTATATTGTGCTCGCTGACTGCGGGCTATTGCATCAGCAGTTTCCCTCTCTTTAGCCGTCAGAGTTCTATGGCGCATCTGTAGTTTACCTCCTTCCCCACCGCTCCCTGAACCTGTCCACCTAGGTGGGCTGCTCAGGGTTTCTATTGGTCACTCCCCTTCCGCCTTGGCTTCAAGCCTAACAGATGAACGTGAGAGTGTCAAGTGCGGGGTCAGGGATGCCTGCTCAGAATGGGGGTTCGATACAGCCTATTGTGCATGTACAGTTGTTCTAGGAGTCATATTCTGTTATAATGAGGATGGGCAAGCCATTCCCTACATCAGCAGCTACGCGAAGGAGCGTTTTCTGTGGGAGAACCAAAATGAGTTATTTTGTGCCTCACAAGGATATTAATACACCTTCGGCTGGCTCCGACGATGCCTGGTATACATACACGTGTGGGCATTGTGGAACAAAGGTATGTGGTGGTGTTGTAGCCTTGAAGCCGACCACACGTTGGCTTCAGTGTCCAGAGTGTGGAGCTGGTTCGGTTCAAGACAGGCCAACAGGGAATATCTACCCTGGGAGTCTATTTGGCCCTCAGATTAAAGGACTACCTACTGACATAGCTGAAGCGTATGAAGAAGCCCGTAGAAGTATATCGGTAGCAGCCTTCACAGGAGCAGAATTAGTCTGCAGAAAAATCCTAATGTACGTTGCAGTAGAAAAAGCAGCCAAAGAGGGAGAAACCTTTGCTTCTTACTTAGATCATCTACAATCAGCGGGATATATCACGCCTCCTATGAAGGGCTGGGTTGACCTAATACGGCAACATGGGAATATAGCTGCACATGAGCTACAAACACCTGACCGCAAGAGAGCAGAGAATACGCTAATGTTTACAGCCCAACTCTTGCGGATAGTGTATGAAATGGAGCATTTAGGAAAGCAATATAGCATAGAGGATACTGAAGAAGACTCCAACGCCTAGCATAGCATATGCGCTACGAGCCGCCAAAGTTGACTTCCCTCTTTCCTTGTGTTATCCTTGAATAGCCAAAAGGGAGGCAAGACCAACTGCTTTACAACATCTAGCCTCTCAATTCTCAAGGATTTTGTACTTAAAAGCCCCTGCAGCTCAGTTTGGCTGGGGCTCTTGCTGAGCTAGAACCCCTCTTCTTAACCATCTTCCTGATCAGCCTGCAAGGAGTATTCTTTGCGTTGTTCCCCTTGGCCCTCACCGATGGGGGTGACATCTGGAGTTGGAGAAGAGGCGTATGGTTCGTCTTCTTCTCGATGGTTTTCTTCTGCTTCTATCACTTCCTGCTCAATCCCAACGCCTCGATGTACAGGCCTTACAGCAAAACGGCGTGCAGACGTTATTGATCCTGATTGTGTTCTTCGGGCTGGTCACTCTCACCCTGTGGTTGCTCTTTCCCTTCCGGCTGGGGCGTAAGAGAGCCAGCCAAGGCTAAAGGTCTGCGACCTTTCGGTTGAGGGCCACATCACGACAGAGGAAGCCCCTTCCATCGTCACTCGGAGGGGGCTTTTCCTACTAGGATGGCCTCGTACCGGCCAGGTCAACGCTCAACGTGACCACAGCCTCACGTTGCTTCTCCCATCGGATCTCCCTACTCCATTCGGGCCATCTCCAGGACTGCGCGGACACCCCATGGCTGGTCGGCCAGCTTTCCTGGTAGGTAGACCGGATGGTGGTCAATGTCGTAGGTTGCGTTCACGGGATTACCGTGCTCCGGGAGGTTCACCCGTACCCACGGAACTCCTCCCGCAACAGCAGCGTTCACCATGTCGGTCGCGTGTTTGTTGCGCCACCAGAGCGGCGGCTGATGGAAGGTCGGGATCTCGGCCTCGCTTCTTGGAGGCTGAACGTGGTCCCACCGAGCCTGTAGTCTCAAGTACCTGTCCCGGAAAGCGCCGATGAACCTTTCCGCCTCACGTTTCTCCCAGAAGGCCTGGTTTTCCGGTGACGGGTCCCGATACGTGCTATAGTGTCCCATGCTCTCGTGTACGAATTCGTGCTTGTCATTGGAAGGGTCGCCGTCCAGGGCCAGGGGTTCGTGGCAAGTGACGAAGCTATTGGAGGGGCCCTCCTCATCGACGAGGTACTTGATGGGGACCTCCGGATGGCGGCCGGCGCAGCCCGCGCCCATGGTGATGCCATAGGAATGGGTTTTGATGCCCACGTTGTCGGCTATCACATACCCAAGCTTCATAGCGTACTTCACCACCTCGCACAGGCCGTCCTGGTGGCGGTAGCCGTTGTAGTCCTCGGTTCCCTCCGAGGCGATGTCCCCGGGGACCTCAGCGACACGACCCTCGGCATTGAAGGAGAGCACCACCATGCCCGCTTCGGCTAGCAGCCTGGCTTCGTCTCCTTCGGCCGACATTCTGCCGGGGTTGATGCCACCGGGAACCAGGACCACGGCAGGGAAGCACAGGCCCGGGTGGAGCGCCAGGTCGGGCCGCCGGATCAGGCCGTAGATGCGGTTGCCGGAGGGCGCTACGAGGTCGAAAGGTTCGACGACCGTCGCGTAGGGATCGGTCACAGGACCCTCCCGCGGTAGGGTCGGTACGCAATCGGCGGGTGTGCCGGTCACCGGAGTTGTCAGGGCTCCTTCCTCCTCACCTCCCATTTCTGGTGGGGGGACTAGGCGGAGGTTGCAAGCCAGGCTAGCCGCTAGAAGGATGCCGATTACAGCAGCGAGACCATGAGTTGTGGCTGATGGTCTGATCATGTGTCCTCCCTCCTACCCGCCTCTCGCCATGCGCCGTTAGTCACCCTGGTGTGATACTTGCAGCAACCCTATGTTGCGGCCACACCCTCACATTCCTTCTCTGCCACCAGATGGTGAGTCCTTCGGAAGTGCACTAGAACGATATGACATAGTAGCTATCTGGATTCTTCCCTTCCGCACATTTCTCTCTCATATCACCCCATCCTATGTTCTCGCATATCGATGTGTCCTTTTTCAGATATGCAGCATACCAATAGCACCAATCTCTGCTCGACTTACTTGTTCCTCTTTCTGCTCCTTCACAAATAGATACACTTGTAGTTGTATCCACCTTGAAGGGGTTGACGCATATTCCAGCGGAACATTCGAACCATCCATCGCATCTATTTCCTTCCCAACAGCGGTTGTTCAAATAGCCGTATTGGTGGCACTTCCCATCGGAATCGTCATAATAGTAACCCTCGTTGCACTTATCTCCCTTACAAGGCTCGAATGTGCCACATGAGCGACATTTCCCGTCCGGTCCACACTCATAGTCCTCCTTGCACAGATCTCCTTCACAACATGGGTCGTCATAGCCTCCGCAGGAATGACAGATGTTATCTGAACCACAGACAAACCATTCATCGCAAACGTGCTTGGGTCCCGAAATTGATGGAAAAAGCAGATCCGCTTCACAGCATGGTTGTTCATGACCTCCGCATGGCTGGCATTTACCATCTGAGCCACACACATAATCTTCTTTGCACAGATCCCCTTGACAACAGGGGTCGTCATAACCTCCGCAGGAATGGCAGTTATTATCTGGACCACAGACAAACCATTCCTGGCAAACATCCCCTTCACAACAGGGCTGATCGTACACTCCGCACGCATGGCATTCTGAATCAGAGCCACACAGAAAACCCTCGCTGCAGGTATCGTTTTCACAGCATGGCTGGTTGTAGGCGCCACAGGGCTCACATATTCCATCAGGCCCGCATATAGTTCCTGCAGTGCATTTATCTCCTTCGCAACAAGGGTAATAACGATCTCCACATGGATTGCACCCTCCCTCGAGACATAGATAGCCCTCTTCACATTCATCCCCTTCACAACAAGGGAGGATATATAGCACTCCCTCTTCTTCGTAAGCGTACCCACATGCATCCACGGGAGCTCGCTGTCGTGGCGGTTGAGTGCATCCACCAAGCAGTGAAGATAGTATCGTACATGTTATTAGCCCAAATATGATCGCTCTACTCCTCATCGTCACCACCCCTTCCCCACTGCCTCTCCATCACCCTCACCGCCACGCCTATGGGCTTCCCTCTCACCCTCCGCAGAAGATTTAGCCACAAGCAAACGGCTCGCCTGCCGGTTGCAACAGACGAGCACGTCTCATCCGCTATGATTGCCAGGGTGTCTGTTGCGATCCCTGGGGGGCTTAGCCTCGATGATTGCTGATCCACGGCGAGGACTTTTCTATACTTCTTTTCGCAAGCATTGTAGCCTGGCTTTCAAGCGATGTCAAGAGTTGAGCAAAGTGGTGTGATGGGGACGGGAGGCGCTGTCCTCACTTCCCAGGAGGCCCAGGCACTTCTGGATGCCTCTGATCAAGATACTCCCCCCCTTAGCGGAAAAAATTTTGAGGCTTGCTAGAATTTTTAGCCTCTGTAACTCATTATGGTTGTGAAAACTGAAATTCAAGACGTGGTGTATATGCAAAATCTCGTAACTGAAATCTTTAAGGTTTGAGGCATTGTAGCCAGTGGTATGTGGTATAATGTGGTATGATGTGAAAGAAGCGACCAACGCAAAGTATTGGGAGAGCACAAGATGGCTAATAGTTTTTGCAGCGATTTCTGGGTCAACTTCTTAGCAAACTTCTTTGCTGGCGTGGTAGTAGGTGGGCTCTTGGCTTGGTGGGTCGGCAAGAGATTGAACGAGTTGGCTCGCAGTGAAGAGCGTAGGGACGAAAAGAGAGCAGAACTCCAGAAGGCAATACGCTACCTTGTACTTTTGAGAGACGAGATTGATGACCTGCTCAATGAATTGCCTGGCCTGACCAAGACATTCGAGGCGACTGGATGGGGAAGAGAAATTAGGATAATGACTCCATACTGGGACATATTGCAGCCCAGTGGGGAATTGCCCAGGTTGTTAAATCCTCATCTGCTAGCATCATTAGCCCTGTTCTACGATGACCTTACATATGCCAAGCGAGGAAGGGATTTGACCATAGACAGTTGGTTAGTTTCACAGCCTCATACTGTTGAAGCGATAGAGGCGAAGCGACGGGCTTTCGTGAACATGACACTGCTTGGACTCAGCAGGGCGCAAAACTCTGGACGAGACCTGCCAGACAAACTTGACTCGGAAATCCAAGTTCTGAAGAAACAAGTTGAGACTCTCTAAGTTGCACTTCTACCAAGCCCTACTACGCCCAACTGACCGATAGACCGCAATCCATTCACTTCCTCTGTTCTCTGTGTTATCCTTGAATAGCGAAAAGAAGGCTAGAGAGGGGAGTCTTTTTTTCTATGATCTTTAAGACTCAGTTCTAAAAATGCTTTCCTCATAAATTCAGTTGCTTCTTCTTCAGACCCGACTAGATTATATCGCATAAGAATATCTATTAATCTTTCGTACCACTGTTTCCGAAGGTGTTCAATTTGTTCTTCTGCACCTTTAACGTGGTCTAGGATGAAGAAACTAGCCCAAAGAATATGACTGTATAGTGTTCCTATAAAGTCTTTTATAGTTTCTCTGTCGAAAGTAATATCGCTAGCAAGTTCAAAGGCTTTGTCGAAGGCGCTAATTTCTTGATTCATCCAATCTATTACAGATTGTACCAGGCGGTCTGCTGATGATAAATCTATGGGCTTTTTAGAATGGCCTAGAACAAAATGACCTATCTCGTGAAATACTGTTAGCATATCTTTAGCATCTTGAACAGGGTGGTCAAGCAATATTCTCTTACCATCAAGTCTTGCTTGAACACGAATATATTTATCTTCCTCAAACTGATAGTCCTCAACAATCTCAAGACCATATTCTTTTGCTTTTGAGAATGCTATATCTCTATAGTTCATTCTTTAGCCTCTTTTTTCTCTATTCTACATAACCCCCTCTGATTTGCCAACAGGAATTGTGTCGTAGCCCCCTTCTTGACTTCTCCTAATCTTTATGCTATCTTTAGCCTAGCAAAAAAGGGGGGGAGGAGAATGACCAAATCAGAAGACATACCAGCAAAACTCAGGGAAGCAATACAGCAAGTCAATCTCAAAGTATCTGAGTTAGAACGTTCTCTATTGGAGATGGCTCTTGGAAGCACTACGGCAGTGCAAAAAGTAAGAAGATTGAGAGCAGAAATCAATACACATCTTCACGTCTTGGATGATATAATCACTGAACTTCTTGAAGGCAAAGAGTAACTAGTCTCTTCCTCACAAAGATTGACTTTCTAATCTACTTTGACTATAATTTGAGCATATCAAGAAGGGGAATTAAGACCAACTGCTTTGAGTTGAACTCTAAAGAACTCCGAACCCAAAAGCCCCTGTAGCTCAGTTTGGAGAGAGCAACTGCCTTCTAAGCAGTGGGTCGGGGGTTCGAATCCCTCCAGGGGTACCAAGGCAAAGAGGTCAAATAGCGTTTCCATGGTGAGTGTAGCCTAGCGGTTAAGGCACCTGGTTGTGGCCCAGGAGACCGTGGGTTCAAATCCCACCACTCACCCCTTTTCCCTACGGAATCCCGAGGGATAGCGCCCGTAGCTCAATTGGACAGAGCGTCTGACTTCGAATCAGCAGGTTGCAGGTTCGAGTCCTGCCGGGCGTACCGCAATGCACCCCCTTTATTGGGAAGGGGGTGCTCTCGTTGAACTCAAAGAGTGGCTAGAGTGCCGGCCCGGCCAGCATCTTTATCTGCTTCTCCTTCTCCCGCCAGGTGACCTTGGAGAGCCCCAGTTTCTCTCGCAGTCTGTCTGAAGGTGTCCCAGCCCGATAATCCCGCACAGCCGAGGTCATCCGCAACTTCTCGAAAGAGAGGCCCTCTTTGATCTCCGCCTCTTCCGCTACATCGGCTAGTACATACTCCAGATTGCGGGGCGTGCACTCGAAGAGATGCTCTTTAGGAACGTACTCTTCTAGGTAGAGGGAGAGGGTCTCTGCGAAGTCGGGGGGAAGCCACAATTTTCTCTCCTTCCGACGCTTTCGAGAGTCGTCGTACCGGACATAGAGGATGGAAGCGGCGGGGTCGGAGGTGTCGATATGGCTCAGTCTTATGTTCATGCACTCTTCTTTCTTGAGTCCTGTATGGAGGAGCAGGGTAACCAGAAGATGGGGGCGAGGGTCGGCCTTATCGCCCTCCATGCGGCCCTTGGTCACTTCAAGCAACCTCTCCGCCTGGGCATCGTAGAGGACTTGGGGCAGGGGGGAGGAGGCGGGCTCATGGATGAGGGCCGCCGCTGGGTCCGAGGGAATGACCCCCTCTTGGGCCAGCCACTTGAAAAAGACCTTGAGGGTGGTGACGCGGCGGGCGTAAGATTTGGGGGTGCAGGGAACACCACGATGGTACCTCAAGTAGGTGAGGAAATCGCTAAGGGTTTGAGTACCTATCTCTTGCACCGGCTTGCTCAGGCCGGTGTACCTACTGAGCAGGCGAAGGTCACCCAAAAACGCCTTTATGGTGTTCTGGGTGAAGCCTTGGCGCACCATGTAGTCGTGGAAGCCGCCTATGGCGGAAGCCAGCGATGATTCTGGGGTGAGGGCCCGGGTCCTCAAGGGAGGGAGGATGTATTCTTCGCCTTCGCCCTCGGCGGGGAAGAGAGGCAACTGTTCGGCGCGCATACCGATTCCCTTCGCGTAGTAACAAGACTATCCCATTCTACCACACTAGGCGGGGTTGTCAAGCCCCGCCCCCTCACAAAGAGGCTGAAGGAGGGAGATGATTTTGGCCGGTCTAGTAGAAGGCGTGGTGTAGGGGAGGGGCTTGCCTGCCCTCCCGCTTCCCTCTTCGTGAGGCCACCAGGGTTCATTCCGAGTTTCCTTCGACCCTGAGGCCTCAGGTGCGAAGGGCACCCCGATGGGCCTCCCCTACAGCCCTAGGGTGAAACGGTTGACAGGGGAGGGGATTCTACGTATAATTTGAATTGTGGCCCTGGCCCGCTAGCTCAATTTGGCAGAGCAGCTGACTCTTAATCAGTAGGTTCCAGGTTCGAGTCCTGGGCGGGTCACCTTTCAAGCGAGATTTCAAGACAAGTATTGGGGGAGTGTCGGAATTGGCAGACGAGCGTGATTTAGGATCACGTGGAGAAATCCGTGCGGGTTCGAGTCCCGCCTTCCCCACCAGGTAGAGGTCTCCCATGAGAGGAGGCCTCGTTTTTAGCGCCGCTTGGGAGACCAGGGGAGGGGCAAGCGGTGAAGAGGGCGATCATACTCATCCCGTTGGGCGCGATGTTGGTGGCCTGTGGCGGCGCCACTCTCGACATCCCTGCCATTCAAACCCAGGCTGCTCGGGACGTGATCGCCACCATAACTGCCCAAGCCGCTAGTCCCTGGCCCAAGTCGTACCAGGACGGGCCAACTCAGACACCTACGGCAACGAAGGTTCCAACGCCCACGGCGACCGAAACCCCTACTCCGACTGAGACGCCCACACCCCATCTGCCCCCGCCCAAGTCCACCCTGATGCCGCCCAGCCTTACCCCTACGCCTATCCCTCCAACGCCCACGCCGGTCCCCCTCAGCCCCACCCCAACGTCAATTCCTCCAACCTCCACGCCCATCCCTCCGAGCCCTATGCCAACGCCTATTCCTCCAACGTCCACCCCAACCAATACTCCGCTGCCCACACCGACTCCAACTAGTACACCCACGCCACGAACTGATTGGGATTGCAATGGCGATCTATTTAATTGTGATTACTTCACCTCGTGCGATGACGTGATGTCCTATTGGTACGCCTGCCCAGATGACCCCTCGCGGCTCGATGGGGATAAGGATGGCGTCCCCTGCGAGAGTTTGTGTAAGTGAGGTTGGGCTTTTGGCTGTGAGGCCGTTTGCAGTACCAAGGAGGGGCTGGGGATGAAAAAAGTCATCATATTCGTTCTATTGAGCACCATACTGGTCGCCTGTGGCGGCGCAACGCCTACACCCGATACTTCGGCTATTCAAACTCAAGCAGTGCAAGATGCGATTGCTACCATGACCGCCCAAGCTCCCACAGCGACTGCAACACCAACGAACACTCCTGCCCCTACTAGCACGCCCATACCAACCCCGACAGACACCCCTATTCCTTCTCCGACAAGCACGCCGACCCCTGTTCCTCCTCCCACTGCCACCAAGTCAGTTGAGACACACGGCAGAGTGGGGCAGAGAGTGGAATCCGGCGGGTGGGCTTTGACAGTGCACAGCGTGGCCAGGGAAGCGACGGAAGACAAGAGCGCTCTGCCACCCAAACCCATGGTCCTGGTGAGCATCGAGCTAACATTGGAGAATACCACGGAAGATTACTTGGAGCATACATGGCTCAGTTACTCTCTGGTGGACAACAAGGGACAAGAGGTCGGCCCTGGTGTCCTTTCCACCAGCGAGTCCTTCTTGTTTATCGAGTCTTTGGGAGCCGGGCAAAAGATTAGTGGTTCCATGGGCTTCACCGTTAGCCCAGATAGCACGGGCTTGACCCTCGTTTATCAGCCTTTCGTCGGCCAGAGGGACTTTACGCCCATCCGCATCAGCTTGGATTAGCCAACCTGCCAAGCAAGCCTTCGGCTGACAGCGTTGAAATCTTTTCCGTATAACAACCTAATGCTGAGCCAGCCAATGTCTTCCTTGATCTGTTATCGCCCAGATACCGCGTGCCGTGCTCCTTGCCATTAGCCTCTCACGCACCATTGCCTGTCGCTGAAAGTCTACAGCCTTGTTCCATTTGGTTGTCCCATCTTTGTTTAGCTCATAGTCTCCTGGTTTTAGACGACCTTTCATTTTCTCTTCCACGGCCTTATGGACTTCTTGCCTATATCCTTGCCCGCCCATCTCCACGAGGGCTTCCAAAATCGGCTTCCAAAACTCCCCCTGGGGTGTGAGTTTCCCCGGCACCCTTTGCCTGCTTACTTTTATTTTTTCACCCAGCCCCAACACCCTCCTTAGCACAGTATTGGGGGTATCGAAGACCAACCCTAGGCGCACGGCTCTTTTTTTGAGTTCTTCCCACACCTGATCGTCAACTCTTATTACACGCATTGCTTCACCTCCTACAGCTGTTTAGTGTTACACTAGTTTTAGCATATAGCATATTATTTGTCAAGTCCCAGAAGGAGGATATTAGGGCGAAAGGTTGTTGTGGCGTCAGATGGTAACATCTGACATACTAGGCTCTTGGCTGCCAGAAGGTAACTTCTGGCAGCACTCCTAGAAGGGGCAAGCGGCCAGGAGTTGACAAGAGGCCGATAATAGGCTATATTATAAAACGTCGAGCGGGTGTAGTTCAGTGGAAGAACGTCTCCTTGCCAAGGAGAAGGTCGTGGGTTCAAATCCCATCGCCCGCTCCAGTGGAGGAGGCCCCAGGGATGGGGCCTTTCCTTTGTATGTAGCAGGCCATTGGCCTTTTATGTTATAATATTTTAGGGGGTAGAGAGTTGAAAGTAACTACAGAGAGGGTTGGGAATTGCCAGGCGGTCTTGACCATCGAGGTCGAGGAGGAGCGGGTAGAGCGGTCGCTGAAGGAGGCGGCGCGCCGCATATCTAAGCGGACTCGCATCCCTGGCTTTCGAGCGGGTAGGGCCCCTTATCATATCGTGGAGCGAATGGTAGGGAAAGAGGCGGTATTTGATGAGGCCCTGGAGGAGTTGAGTTCCCAGGTCTATCGTGAGGCCCTGGAGGAGAGCGAACTGGAACCGATCGACCGGGCGGAGATGGAAATGGTGGAGAGGGAACCTTTGACCCTCAAGATGACGGTGCCCCTCAAGCCCGAGGTGGAGTTGGGCGACTACGAGAGCATCCACGTTGAGCCCCAGGAGGTGAAGATCAAAGAGGAGGAGATAGAGGAGGTACTCACCGCCCTACGGGAAGAGCGGGGAGAGTGGGTTCCCGTGGAGCGGGAGGCCCAGGGGGGAGATCTCCTTACCCTGGATGTGGAAGGGAGGACCGATGGCGAGCGGGTGGTAGGGGCCGAGGAGTGGGAACATATCCTCCATTTGGGAGCCGAGGTTCCGGTGAAGGGGTTCCCGGAGTTGATCGAGGGGATGAAACCGGGTGAGGAGCGGGAGTTCACCCTCGCCTACCCCGTGGTTCACTCCAACGCCGACTTGGCGGGCAGGAAGGTGGAGTTCCGGGTTCGTCTCTTGGGCTTAAAGGGGAAAAACCTCCCTCCCCTCGATGACCAGTTCGCCAAGACGGTGGGCGATTTCGAGAGCCTCAAGGAGTTGCAAGAGCGGGTGGAATCGGTGCTTCAGGCTAGGGCCGAGACCAGGGAACGGGAACGGGTGGCAGAAGAGGTCCTCACGGCCATGACCGACCAGGCGAAGATCGCCTACCCTCCCACCCTTTTGGAGCGGGAACTCGGCTCCATGATAGAGGATTACGCCCAGGCGGTAGGGAGGCAGGGGTTCACTCTCCCCAGGTACCTGGAGGTTGTGGGCAAGAGCGAAGAGGAGTTGAGGGGAGAACTTCGCCCCCGGGCAGAGGAGAGGTTGCAGAAGGCGTTGGTTTTCAGCAAGTTCACGGAGGAGGAAGGCATAGCCGTGGAAGAGGAAGAGGTGGACCGAGAAGTCGGTGATATCGCGGACTCCTATGGCGACCAGGCCGAGGAGGTGAAAAAAGCCCTCCTCTCCCCGGAGCCCCAGCGCTCTATACGTTCCAGGCTTTTCAGCCGGAAAGCGTTGGAGCGGCTAGTGGAGATCGGGACGGCCCCTCACGAAAAGGAGGAGGAAGAGAAGAAGGCCACCAAATTCAAGGTGTTGACTTTGGAAGATGTCGAGAAGGAGAAAGAGTCTAAGAAAGGAGGCTCATCCGAATGGAAGGCTTGATTCCTATGGTCATAGAGACGACGGGGCGGGGTGAGCGAGCCTACGATATATACTCCTTGCTCCTAAAGGAGCGGATCGTCTTTTTGGGGACCCCCATAGACGACAACGTAGCCAACCTCATTATCGCCCAACTGTTGTTCTTAGAGCGAGAGGATCCAGAGAAGGAGGTACACCTCTACATCAATAGCCCGGGGGGGCTCATCTACCCCGGCTTGGCCATCTACGATACGATGCAGTTGATCAAGGCTCCCATCTCCACCATCTGCGTGGGCTCCACGGCCAGTCTGGCCACGGTGCTCCTCTCGGCGGGGGTGAAGGGGAAGCGGTATGCGCTACCCAATTCCACCATCCATATGCATCCCGCGGGTGGGGGCATACGAGGGTATGCTCCCGATGTGGAGATCCAAGCCCGGGAACTCTTGCGGATGCAGAGCAAGATCCACGAGATCCTGGCCAAACACACCGGACAGCCGATAGAGAAGATCGCCAAGGATTTCGACCGGGATTACTATATGGATGCCCAGGGGGCGGTGGAGTACGGGATGGTGGACGAGATACTGGAGGGCAGAGAGAAGGAGGAATGAGATGGCTAGGAGGGACCTAGAAACCCAATACTGCTCCTTCTGCCATCGGCGGCAGGATGAGGTAGCCCGGCTCGTCGCCGGCCCGGGCGGGGTGAATATCTGTGACGAGTGCGTAGTTCTTTGCAAAGAGATCCTGGAGGGAGAGCCGGTTCCCTCGCCCACGGAGGTTCCTCTGCCCGCCATACTGCCTCCCAAGGAGATCTATAGGCGGCTCAACCAGTACGTCATCGGGCAGGAGCGGGCTAAGCGGGTTCTCTCCGTGGCCGTCTATAACCATTACAAGCGGATCACCACCGCTTCCCAGGTGGATGATGTGGAACTCCAAAAGACGAACATCCTGCTCATAGGGCCTACCGGCTGCGGAAAAACGCTTCTAGCCCAGACCCTGGCCAAGATCCTCGATGTCCCCTTCACCATAGCCGATGCCACTTCCCTCACGGAGGCGGGATATGTGGGGGAGGATGTGGAGAATATCCTCCTTCGCCTCATCCAGGCCGCGGACTTCGACCTGCCTCGTGCCGAGAAGGGGATAGTCTACATCGACGAGATAGACAAGACGGCCCGCAAGCCTGGAGGTAGCCCCTCCATCACTCGAGATGTCTCCGGCGAGGGTGTCCAGCAGGCTTTGCTCAAGATCATCGAGGGGACGGTGGCTAATGTTCCCCCTCAAGGGGGGAGAAAGCACCCCCACCAGGAGTTCATCCCCCTCGATACCACCGACGTCCTTTTCATCTGCGGTGGCGCTTTCCAAGGGCTGGATGAGATCGTGGCCCAGCGGATAGGGGGTAGAAAGCCCATCGGCTTCGTGGGAGAGGAGGAGAAGGAGAGGCGAGAACTCACCCCCACGGAACTTTTGCTAAGGGTTACCTCCGATGACCTTCTAAAGTACGGCCTCATCCCCGAGTTCGTGGGGAGGCTCCCCATGGTAGTGAGCGTGGAGCCTCTGGACAAAGAGATGCTCATCCGCATCTTGACCGAGCCCAAGAACGCCCTGGTTAAGCAGTTCCAGAAACTCTTGGCCATGGATAACGTGGAGTTGGTCTTCACCGAGGAGGCGCTGGATGCGGCGGCCGAAAATGCGATGGAATACAAGATGGGGGCCCGGGGGCTGAGAACGATCATCGAAAGGGTCCTCTTGGACGTGATGTACGAGATACCTTCTCTTAAGAACGTCCGCCGCTGCCTCATCACCGGGGATACCATCTTGGGCAAGAAGAAGCCCGAACTCTCCTTCTGGACGGAGGAGAAGGGGTTAGAGGAGATCGCCTAGTTTGTAAGTTGCCAAGGGAGAAGATAAGTAGGGCAGGTTTGGAAACCCGACCCACCATCAACTGGGCGGTCAGGAGCCTGAGGGAATGGTGGGGGAGGAGGTGAGAAGGTGGCAGAAATCATCAAGCTAACCTGCCCCTCGTGCGGAGCCAAATTGGACCTTACCAAGGACGTAGAGCGCTTCGCATGTTCACATTGCGGCAACGAGCATATCGTCGTGAGAAGGGGTGGTATAGTCAGTCTCAAACCAGTGGTAGAGGCACTGGAGAAAGTTGAGGCTGGCACTGACCGCACGGCTTCAGAGTTGGCCATGGCGCGGCTGGAGAAGGAGATATACTTTCTGCGCCAAGAAATGGACAAGCCTGATGTAGGAAGGGATGTGATGTGGTTGGGAGCTGTCGCATTCGGCTTGATTGCAGGCTTGTCCCTGTGTCTGGTGATAGCCATGTTACGGAGCATTTCAGAGAGGACATTCGACAGTACCGACATGGTTTATCTAGCGTTTCCTACTATAATCGCGCTAATCACGGGGGCGATAGCACGGCGATTGTGGCGTGCCCAGAAACCGGATAAGGCGTGGACCGCTAGGAAGCGGCGGCTCAAGGCGCAACTAGACGCTAAGATAGCCGAGTACCAGAAACACCGTGGCATTGTGGAAGCGAAGGAATAACAGAGAGGGTTTTGCGTCCTGTATGGGCAAGAGCCAACAAAGCTGAGAGCGGGCCGCCAGGTTTCTCTCACTGCCGGTGAGCGTGGGGCTGCCCAAACAGGGTGTTGTTCTCAAACTTCTTATCGTCATAGCATGTAATGGAGGGTTTATGCCCTTTCTTGATTCTTTTGAGCGCCCCATAAGTTATCTCCGCATCTCGGTCACCGACCGGTGTAATTTCCGTTGTCTCTATTGCCGCCCTGCCGAGGGGATAAGCCTGCGCCGCTCCCACGAGATCCTGCGGTACGAGGAGATAGAACGGGTGGCTCGGGCCGCGGCCAGCCTGGGGATAAACAAAGTCCGGCTCACCGGCGGCGAGCCCCTGGTCCGTAAAGGCGTGGTCGATCTGGTGCGGATGCTAGCCTCTATCCCCGGCCTTGACGATATCTCCATGACCACCAACGGGGCGCTTTTGGCCAAGTACGCCCAGGATTTGGCCCAGGCAGGGCTTAAGCGGGTGAACGTCAGCCTAGACAGCCTGAAGGAGGAGCGCTTCCGGGAGATAACCCGGGGTGGGAGGTTGAATGACACTCTAGCGGGGATCGAGGCCGCTCGGAGGGCGGGCTTGTCGCCCATCAAGATCAACATGGTGGTGGTGCGAGGCCTCAACGACGATGAGATCTTCGATTTCGCTCGGCTGAGCAGGGAAGGCTGGCATGTGCGGTATATCGAACTTATGCCCCTGGGGCCGGGTGTGGAGTGGAGAGGGCTATCGTTGGGGGAGATGAGAGAAGAGATCGAGAGCCATCTGGGGAGCCTGGAGCCGGCCAAGGTCGATCTGGGAGGGGGGCCGGCTCGTTACTACCGCCTTCCTGGAGCCCAAGGGACCATCGGTTTCATCGCTCCCCTTAGCCAGTGCTTCTGCGAGGGGTGCAACCGGTTGCGCCTCACCGCAGATGGCCGCCTCCGCCCTTGCCTCCTCTCCGACGAGGAGATAGATATAAGAACCCCCTTGCGTCGAGGGGCAAATCTTGCGGAGTTGCGAGAGATCATCTCCCAAGGGGCTCTTATGAAACCCTCGGGCCATCGGCTGGCGGAGAGGGTATGGCCCCAGGAACGCACCATGTCGGAGATCGGGGGCTGAATGTAGCGTTGCAGTTCATCCGGGGCGATTTTCATCCGAGGTCTAGAGTCTACAATGGTACGAGTAGGGAGGGGTTTATCCCCTCCCGATTTGCCGTCAGGAGGAAACTCCTGACGGCACTGAAACTTAACCGGCTGTCCCTCGGGATCCCGTAGGGAAAGCCTCGATTCCTCTTCGAGCACCGGGAATAGAGCCTTTTCCACAGGGATCCTATAAGGATAGGCGGTAGGTGCTGGGCTTGATCCAGGCCTTTCCGGTGGCGCCAGATGGTAACACCTGGCACCGGATGTTAGCCTGTCTCGGCATCGTCGGGGTGCGTCATGATGGCCAGGATTCTAGTCACTCGCTTTCTCTCCCACGGGAACCGGTTGAATTACTAGTTGTCCATAGAGAGAGGTTATCTTGTTGGCCACCAGGGACCAACTATACTTTTGAGCCAACCTGATGCCTTCCTTCCCCATCCGACGTCGCAGTCTCTCATCTGTAAGGATCGGTTTCAGTTTCTCGGATAGGGCCGCGGGGTCGCCATCGGCCACTAGGTACCCCGTCACCCCATCTTTCACGGTGAAGGTCAAGCCACCTACCTTGGAGGCGATGACCGGCGTTCCACAAGCCATCGCTTCTAGGGCCACCATGCCGAAAGACTCGTAATAGGAGGGGACGACACAGACCTGGGCCGTGGAATAGTAGTAGGAGAGGGTATCCTGATCCCTAGCGCCCAGAAAGGTGACCAGATCGGATATGCCCAATTTCTTTTTCAGCCTCGTCAGGCGGAGCATCTCCCGGTCCATAGTGGCCTGGGGGTCGCCGCCGATGATGGTGAGGCCCAGATGTCCACAGAGGTCGGGGAGGTCGTCAGTGGCTAGGGCTATGGCTTTGAGTAGGATGTCGATCCCCTTGAGGGGCTGGATCCGCCCTACAAAGAGCACCATCTGACGGTTTGGAGGCCATCCTAACTCCTCTTGGGCTTGGGAGATATCGATAGGGCGAAAGAGGGAGAGGTCTACGCCACAGGGGATGACCACAACTTTTTTGGCATCAGCCCCGTACAGTCTTACCATCTGTCTCTTCTCCAAGGGGTTAGCCGCCACCAGCCGATCGACGAACCCCATGATCTCCCCCTCCGCTCGCAAGCGGGTCTCCGTCTCCCTTTCCTCGTCGCTCTTGGCCACCAGATTTTTCATATGCCCCAAGGTGTGAAACATCTGGATCACCGGCAGGTTCCAAGCCTCCTTGAGTTCCGAGGCCACCAAGCCGGAGAGCCAGTAGTGGCTATGAATGACCTCATAGGAGATCTCCTCCTCTTCGGCGAACCGCTTAACCCCCTCCACGAACTCCGGTAGATGGTTATATAGTAGTTTCTTGTCGTAGGGGGCTAGGGGGCCGGCGGGGATATGGATAACACGGCTGTTTTCCCCTAGGGGCCGGGGCCCGACTATCTCCGGATCCTGAGCCCGGGTGAAGACGTCCACTAGGAAGCCCCGCCTTCCCAACTCCCGGCTCAAATCCCTCACGTAGACGTTCATCCCCCCCGTTTCCTTGCCCCCCAAAGTGGCTAGGGGACAGGTATGGACGCTGAGCATGGCGATTCGCATTATCCTTGATCCCTTTGTGGTCAGCGGCCTCCGGCTCTGGTCACTACTAGACGGTAGACCTCCGTATCCTGGGCCCCGAACCGGTATTTGTACTCCTCGCTCCCCCGCAGAAAGTCGAACACCTTCTTCTTTTGTTGGATCGCCTCCTCGATGCAGTAAGCCGTGGCCAAGACACCGGGGCTCAAGGCTCGATACCGCTCTGGGTCGTAGCCGGAATTGTATAACAGGATCGAGTCACCGTAGTCGAAGCAGAGAAGAGTAGCCATCTTGAGGCCGTTGATGAGGATGAAGCCCAGCCTCAACCAGCCGGCTTCAAAAGTGCTTTTGGCCATGGCTTTGAAAAAACGCTGCATCGTCTGATCCATGAACTGGCCTTTATGGGGGCTGCTTCGCTGGTGCAGATCTAAGAACTCTTCCATCTCTGAGGCCAGATCGGCGTCCTCACGCACCAGATACCAGTCGACCTGGGCCTCTCGCTGAGCCTTCCTTAGTTTGCGCCGCAGTTCGTGTCGCTGCTTCTTGTCTAGCATCTGGAGGTATTCCTCCCAGGTCTCCGGGAGGGAGATGAGGGGACAAACATCCTCCAGGCTGGCCTCTACCTTGAGTCCATAGTTTTCTTTCAGCGAAAAAAGCACCTCGCGGGTAGGCGAGGCGGCAGGCAGGTTATGCAGATCCAAGGTGTCCCAAGAACACTCTTCTAGGAGATAGGCCAAGAAAGTGGACCAAACTTCCCTCTCGTGTCCGGAAAGGGCGATGATGTCCAGATAATCGGAGATCTCGGTGCCCCCCACCAGATGGATGGTCACACCTTGGTCGGCATAGAATAAGGGAGCCATGCCTACTAACTCTTCTTCGTGGCGTGCAGTTAAGAGAAGAAGTTGATGACCTCTCCCGAAGAACTCCCACCACAGCGATTGCCATTCCCAGGTGAGAAAAATAGTGTCTGAGGGGCTACCGGCTAGGAGCCGGTTCCATTCCTCTCGGAGGGGAAGAAAAGCCTCCTTTCCCGTATGGAGTTCTACCCTCAACTTGCTCTCCGACCAAAAAGCCTCATGACCATTGCATGAGGCCTCTCATCTTTTCGGGCCTTGCTGGTGCCTATCCTTCCTCTTGAGGTTTTTCCTCTCCTTCTGAGGCTTCAGCCTCGGGAGGCTCTTTAACCCCCGGCTCGCTTCGGGCTTCTGATTCCACCATCTCTTCGCTATCCTCGGCTACCGGTTCAGCCGTCGCTTCCTCTTCCATGGGCTCTTCCAAGGTAGGCGCTTCTTCAGGAGCGGCCTCTTCCTCTTCTACTTCCTCGGCCATCTCTTCCATCTGTGGAGGAGGCGCTTCTTCAGAAGCAGTCTCTTTCTCTTCTACTTCCTCGGTTATCTCTTCCATCTGTGGAGGGGGCGCTTCCTCAGGAGCGATCTCTTCCTCTTCTACTTCCTCGGCCCTCTCCTCCATCTGTGGAGGGGGCACCTCTTCAGGAGCGGCCTCTTCCTCTTCTACTTCCTCGGCCATCTCTTCCATCTGTGGAGGAGGCGCTTCTTCAGGAGCGGCCTCTTCCTCTTCTACTTCCTCGGCCATCTCTTCCATCTGTGGAGTGGGTACTGCTTCAGGAGCAGCCTCTTCCTCTTCTACTTCCTCGGTTATCTCTTCCATCTGTGGAGTGGGTACTGCTTCAGGAGCAGCCTCTTCCTCTTCTACTTCCTCGGCCATCTCTTCCATCTGTGGAGGAGGCACTTCTTCAGGAGCAGCCTCTTCCTCTTCCAAGGTAGGCACTTCTTCAGGAGCAGCCTCTTCCTCTTCTACTTCCTCGGCCATCTCTTCCATCTGTGGAGGAGGCGCTTCTTCAGAAGCAGTCTCTTCCTCTTCTACTTCCTCGGCCCTCTCCTCCATCTCTGGAGTGGGTACTGCCTCAGGAGCGATCTCCTCCTCTTCCATCGGCTCTTCCAGGGTTGGCGCTTCTTCAGGAGCAGCCTGTTCTTCTACTTCCTCGGCTATCTCTGCCATCTGGGGAGGGGGCACTTCCTTAGGAGCGATCTCTTCGGCTTGAACCATCTCGGCCAGGGCCTCTCGCCCCTCCAACTCCTCTAGGGTAGGGGCCTGCCTGAGGCTCAAGGCGATCCTCTGGCGAGCGGTGTCGATGCTAAGGATCTTGAGGGGGAGCAGATCGCCTTCGTGAACGATCTCTCGCGGGTCATCGAACGGTTCATCTGATAGTTCAGAGATGTGGATCAAGCCCTCGATCCCCTCATCGATGCGGGCAAAGACCCCGAAGTTGACGATGTTGGTGATGGTGCCCTTCACGATCTGCCCCACGTAGAATTTCTCATCAGCCAGGGTCCAGGGATCGGGTTGTAGCCTCCTCAGGCTCAAGCCTATCCGTTTCTTCTCTCGGTCGACGCGAAGGATGTAGACCTCTACCTTGTCGCCTGTCTTCAATACCTCTCGAGGGTGCTTCACTCGCTGCCAGGAGAGTTCAGAGATGTGGATCAGGCCGTCGGCTCCTCCTAGGTCGACGAAGGCTCCGAAATCGCAAAGGTTGCTCACCTTTCCGATGTGGACATCCCCCTCTTGCAACTCTTCAAGAAGTTTCTCCTTCTGCTCTTCTCGCAGATCACGCATGGCTGCTCGTTGGGAAAGGATGAGGCGCCGACGGTTCCGGTTCACCTCGATCACCTTCAATTGGAGTTTCTCACCCTCCATTTGGGCCAGTTTCTCCATCCGAGATTCCGGGCTTTGCCTTCCTCCTAGGTTGACTAGTTGGGAGGCGGGCACGAATCCGCGAATCTGGCCGAAGGGCACGATCAGGCCACCCTTGTTGTAGCCGGTGACCGTGCCCTCATAGATCTTTTCCTCCTCCAGATACCTCTCCGCCTCTTGCCAGTCTTCTAACGCGCGGGCCATGTTGACGGAGACGATCAGATCCTCATCTGGGCTCCCTGGTCGGAGGACGTAGACGGATACCCTATCCCCCACTTCTATGCTGGCTCGAACTTGCTCATCGAGCATCTCCAGATCTTTGCTGGGTACTACCCCCTCGCTCTTGGCTCCGACATCGACTATGATGGCATCCTTATCTATGCGAACCACCTCGGCATCAAGGATGTCTCCCCGCTTGGGTCGCCGATAGTCGAACTCCTCGCTCAGAAACTCCCACATAGGGGATAGGGCCTTCTCTTCGTCGGTGTCATTCTCACTTTCAAACATCACATCTGTGCCTCTCTCTTAGGTTGTCGCCGCCAGGGCCATCTCAGTCGGGGCGGCCTCCTCTTCGGCCTCTTCCTCCTCGGTCGGGAACCCCGTCCCCGCAGGTATCAGTTTACCAAGGATCACGTTCTCCTTCAAGCCGCGGAGTTCGTCCACCTTCCCCTCAATGGCTGCATTAGCCAAGACGCTGATAGTGTGCTGGAAAGAAGAGGCAGCGAGGAAACTCTCCGTGTTTAAGGCCGCCTTGGTGATACCCAAAAGAACCTGCTGTGCCGTAGCCGGCCTGCCGCCTTTCTCTGCCACTTGGCGGTTGACCTCTTCAAACTCAATCCGGTTTATCAGTTCGCCTTGGAGGTAGTCCGTATCCCCCAGGGTCTTGACCTGCACCTTGCTAAGCATCTGCCGGATGATCATCTCGATATGCTTGTCGTTGATATTGACCCCCTGAGAACGGTACACTCTCTGGATCTCCTCCAAAAGGTATTGCTGGACCACTTCTCGACCTTGGATGCGCAAAACATGATGGGGGTTCTTAGAGCCCTCGGTCAGCTGCTCCCCGGCTTTCACCCGTTGGCCGTTCTCCACTCGAATGCGAGCCGCGGAGGCTACCTCATACTCCTTCTCCAGGTATTTTTCGCGGCGGACGATGATGCGTTCCCTTTTCCTTACGACCTTTCCACCCTCGCTGGCTATTATCTGGTTGAAGCGGGGCGACCCTTCCTTCCCCCTCTGGGCGAGAATGGTACCTTCCTCGATCTCCTCTCCATCCTCCACCAGGACCCTATGGTTGCCCGGAATCGGATACTCGTCTTTAAAGACCTCGGTGGCTGAGACTCGGATCTTGCGCACCCCCTCCTGGCGGAGGATCTGCACGGTCCCGTCTATGTCGGAGATGATCGCTTGCCCCTTAGGGTTTCGAGCTTCGAAGAGCTCTTGCACGCGCGGCAAGCCGTGGGTTATATCCTCCCCCTCCACAACGCCACCAGTATGGAAGGTGCGGAGGGTGAGCTGGGTTCCGGGCTCGCCGATCGATTGGGCGGCTATGATACCCCCAGCCTCGCCTAGGCGAACGAGACCTCCCCGGGCCAGATCCTTACCGTAGCAGAGAGCGCAGATCCCATAGCGCAACTGGCAGGAAAGGGGAGAGCGCACATACACCTCGGTGATCCCGGCCTCTTCAATCGCCTTCGACTGATCCTCTTCGATCATCTCTCCCTGGCGGACTAGAACTTTGCCCGTCCTGGGGTGGGTGATCTTCCGGGCGGCGGTCCGCCCCGCGATCCGCTCACTCAGGCCAGCCCCTATCCCCTCATCCTCGCTGGCCCGCACCCAGATCCCTATCTTGGTACCACAATCCATGGCGTTGACGATGGAGTCCTGGGCTACATCTACCAGGCGTCGAGTGAGATAGCCAGCGTCGGCAGTACGAAGGGCGGTGTCGGCTAGCCCTTTCCGAGCCCCGTGGGTGGAGATGAAGTACTCCAGGGCAGTAAGCCCTTCGCGGAAGTTGGAACGGATGGGAAGGGCGATGATACGGCCTGAGGGGTCAGCCATCAACCCTCGCATCCCTGCCAACTGCCGGATCGGCTGGAACCCTCCCTTCGTGGCTCCCGAAGTGGCCATCACCTTGATGGAACCTAGAGGGTCCAAAGTCTCGGCTACCGCCTCCGTGACTTCATCCATAGCCTGGGTCCAAAGTTCCACCGTTTTCACATATTGCTCGTTTTCGGTGATGAGACCCCGACGATATTGCCTCTGGATCTTATCCACCTGCGCGGTAACCCTTTCCAAGATCTCCCGCTTGGCCGCGGGGATGGTCATGTCGTTGATGGCGATAGTGTGTCCAGAGCGGGTAGCGTACCGGAACCCTAGGTCCTTGACATCGTCCACCATCTTGACCGTTGCCTCTGAGCCCAAGCGACGGTAACACTCGGTCACTAACTCCTTCAACTTCAGCTTATCCATCACTTCGTTCTTGAAACGGAGTTCCTGGGGCAGGGCGGTATTGAAGATAACCCGCCCCACGGTAGTCTCCAGGAGCTTAGTGCGCTTGCTCTTGCCCACAGTTGTCTTTGTTCGCACTTTTATTCTGGCGTGCAGGTCCACTAGCCCCAGGTCGTGGGCCAAGAGCACCTCCTCTATGTCACTGAAGAGTTTCCCTTCGCCCTTACACCCTTCCTCCTCCAGAGTAAGGTAGTAGCAGCCCAAAACCATGTCCATTGTGGGCCCCACGGTGGGCTGGCCATTGGCGGGCAGGAAGAGGTTCTTGCTGGAGAGCATCAGTTCCATTGCCTCTCGCTTTGCCGCCTTGGAGAGAGGGACGTGGACCGCCATCTGGTCGCCGTCGAAGTCGGCGTTGAAGGCTTGGCAGACTAAGGGGTGGATCTGGATGGCGTTCCCCTCTACCAACACCGCCTCAAAGGCTTGGATGCCTAGCCGGTGAAGGGTGGGAGCCCGGTTCAGAAGGATGGGGTGATCCTTTATGATCTCCTCTAGAACCTCCCATACCTCCGGGCGCTGCTGCTCGATTATCCGCTTTGCCCCCTTCACATTATGGGCGTAGTTGTACTCCACTAGTTTCCGCATGATGAAGGGCTTGAAGAGTTCTAGGGCCATGCCCTTGGGGAGCCCGCATTGGTGGAGTTTCAGGTGGGGGCCGATCACGATCACCGAGCGCCCTGAATAGTCCACACGCTTGCCCAGAAGGTTGCGACGGAAGCGGCCTTGCTTGCCCTTCAACATGTCAGAGAGGGATTTCAACTTCCTACGCCCTCGAGAAGAGACAGCCTTCCCTCGGCGGCTGTTATCGATGAGGGAATCGACCGCTTCCTGAAGCATCCGCTTCTCGTTGCGAATGATGACATCGGGGGCTCCCAACTCCATAAGTCTCTTGAGGCGATTATTTCGGTTGATGACCCGCCGATAGAGGTCGTTAAGGTCACTGGTGGCGAACCTCCCTCCGTCAAGTTGCACCATAGGCCTTAGATCGGGAGGGATAACCGGAAGGACGGTGAGGATCACCCATTGGGGACGATTCCCCGACTTCCTCAGGGCCTCCACCACCCAGAGCCGCTTGATAGATTTTCGGCGCTTTTGCTTAGATCTGGTGGTCTTGATCTCCTGACGTAACTCCTGGGCCAAGGTGTCCAGGTCGATATTCGTACAGATGTCGTAGAGGGCTTCGGCTCCCATGCCAGCCCTGAAGATGCGGCCCCACTTATCCTCCAGTTCCCTATATTGGCTCTCGTTGAGGAATTGCATCGCCTTAAGGCTGCGCAGTTCATCCCGTTCGGCTTCGGTCGCGGCCTTGATCGCCTCAACCTCCTCATCCTTTTGGCGGAGCAGTTCCTCGGTCTCCCCCTCAGCCACCTGGCGAAGATGATCCTTCTTCCCTTGGAGGGGAAGCGTCTCTTTTTCCAGTTTCTCCTCAATGAGGGCTTCGATCTCTTCCACCCTGCCTTGGACCAGTTGGTTGAGTATGTTGAGATGCTCTCTATTTACCTCTTCACCCTTGGGGACTATCGTCTCCTTCGTGGGGGCGAAGACGATCTCTTTGCGGACCACCTTTCCCAGCGACTCATTGAGTCGCTTCTGAGTCGTGGCTGCCGCGCTCACTAAGGCATCGGTCTCAGTAGCCAGGTTCTCCTCGTATCGGTCTTTAATCGCTTTTTCTTTCTCCTCGATCTCGCCCAGTTCTTCCGCTAGTCGCAGTTCTATCTCATCGGTCCGTTCTCTGTAGCCGGCTTCAATGGTCGCTATCTCCTTGTTCAACTTCTCGTCGATATTCTTCAGGGCCTTGGCCCTGGCGTCCTCATCTACCTCGGTGATGATGTACTGGGCGAAGTAGAGGACACGGTCTAGGTTGCGCCGCGAGATATCGAGGAGGAGCCCCATGTAACTGGGAACTCTTTGGGTATACCAGATGTGCGCTACCGGGGAAGCCAGATCGATATGGCCCATCCGCTCACGCCTTACCCGGGCCCGGGTTACCTCCACGCCGCATTTATCGCATATGATCCCCCGATACCGAATCTTCTTATACTTTCCACAATAGCATTGCCAATCCTTGGTAGGCCCGAATATCGCCTCGCAGAAAAGACCATCCTTCTCTGGCCGCAGTCGACGGTAGTTGATGGTCTCGGGTTTGGTGACCTCACCATAGGACCAAGAGTGGATCTGTTCTGGCGAGGCTAGGCTAATCCGTAACTTGTGGAAATCCTGGATCTGCAAATCTCCCTCCCTCCACAAAAATCTCGGTCACCTCAGATCATCTCGGAGGAAGGCAACCGAGTTCCATAGCAACTGACCCAGGGTTGTATAGCGAAACACAGGGCCGGGGCAGAATGAAAAACAATGACTGGGGATAGCGACCCGCTGAGCCTCCTCCCTAGCGGGCTATCATCACTGGTGAAAACGTGTAAAGACAGGATTAGGACTCGACCTCTCCTCGAGAGTATAAGCCATACAAATAATTAGTATACTCCAATTGGGGAAAAATGTCAAGCCAACGGAGAAAATTCTACGGACCTCGGTACCAGGTGAGTGCGTTCGGCATCCTGAGGATGCCTCCCCGGCCCCTGGCCTGTCACGTGCCAGGACAGGCTGGCAAGTACCGGGGCAGGCAGCATCCGAAGGAGAAGAACCTCATCTTCTGGTATCGTAGAGATGGCATATCCTCTACCGCGAGGTCCGTCCTTCGACACTGAGTCTCAGGACGAAGTGTATGCTCACATATTATCACCTTTGGCGAATGAATCCAAGAGAAGCCCGTCCTTACAGGATCCCGTGGGAAAGGATCCTAATCAAAGACTATCAGGAGACCCAAAGCTATTCCCGGACGGCCAAGAACTTCAGCACCCATCGTCGCATCGTCCGCAAATGGGTGAGAAGGTACCAGGAGCAGGGAGAGCCAGGGTTGGAGAGTCTCCCTCCTATCCCTAAGAGCCAACCCACTCGCCTAGACCCTCAGCTGGAGAGGCTCATCTTGCGTCTCCGGGATTGCTCGGGCTTTGGCCCCCAACGCCTCCACTATTGGCTGAAGAGGAGCCTCAAGATAGTGATCGCCATCTCTACCATCCCCAAGTACCTTCACAAGCATAAAAGAACCAAAAAGCATCTCAAAAGGGGAATCGCTAAGAGCCTCGATCCAGAGAATATCGGTAGATCTCTACCCGAGCGAACTCAGCCTGCTCCACCAAGGTACCGTTCTCCTCTAGCCACTCTCGCACCAAGCCTCGCGAATCCCACAGTTCCCCTTCGGAAACCAGAAGCCAAACCATCTCTTGGCCAGCCGTGATCTTTTCCATCTCCTCCGCCACACCCTCTTGATCCAAACCCCCATTGGTGTAGGGAGGGTCGGCCCCCACAAAGTCGCCCTGGTAGTAATAGGCGAAACTCTGGCGCACGTAGGGCATGAGGAAAAGTATGAGCCCCTCTCGGTCTGTCATGTATTCTGCGGCCGCTCGGAAATCGGACTTAATCTTCGTATGCGTCTGGAACCATAAGGTCGAAAGGTTGACCACCAAGAGGAGCGCCAAGCAAACGGCCAAAAGCAGCCTAGAGCGGCTCCTGATAGCCACAAGCCCGCAGCCTAGAAGGAGAAAGAAGGGCGGCGTTATAGAGATGAGGTAACGGTCCGTGAAGATGGGCATCCCCAGGGAGATGAGGTAAAGAGCAAGGACGGGCACAAAGAGATAAAGGGACAAAAAGAGAGCCGAATGATGCCTAGCAAGGATATCCCTCACCAGCGCAAGGAAGGCCCCCAGAGAGACCCTCTCTCCTTCTCCCTCTCTTCGATAGAGAAGGACCCCTGCCAAAAGCAGGAAAAGGACGAGGGCTGCTGGGGAGAGACCCCTGTAGGGAGCGGAATTCAGCCCCAAGGAGAAGAGGAGGACGGTGAATATCTCGGGGAGAGTGTAAAACTTGTGTCCTGTGGTGAAAGAGGATAAGAGGGTGGGGATCTCCCACCTGGCCAGAGGAAGGTAAGGCAGAACCAGGATCCCCATGGCTATAAGCCAAGCCCTACTCGCCCCCCGGTAGCGGGGCCAACTGATGAGGTAGAAGAGCACCTGGAAAGGGACGAGAAGTACAGCCAGAATATGGACATACATGGAGAGCCCCGTGGTCAGAAGGTAGGCCAACCATAGATACCAGCGGTTCCTCTCCAAAGCCAGAAGATAGAGGTGGACAGAGAGCAAGGAGAGGAAAGCGAGGAGGGAGTACATCTTCGCCTCCTGGGAATACCAGACCAGATAGGGGGAGAGGCTGACCAGAAGAGCGGCCAGGAGGCCGACCCGACGCTCCAGCCACCTATGTCCTGCGTGATAGATGAGAGGGACCAAAAGCACCCCCCAAAAGAGGGAAAAGAACCTGGCGCTGAACTCGCTCCGTCCGACAAGGGCTATCCAGGAAGAAAGGAGTAGATAGTAGAGGGGGCCGTTCTGGCCAGGCTCTATGAACCAAGGGAGAAGCCCCAGAACCCCCTTCTCGGCGAACAGGATGGCATCTACCTCATCACGCCAGAGGCTCTGAAAATCGAGGTGATAGAGGCGAATAGCGAGGGAGAGCAAAAGAAGGAGGAGAAGGGGAGTCTTTAAGTTCTCCATCTCCCGATGGCGAGGAAGATAACCAACCCCAAGAAGGCAACCAAGGCTAGGACCCCTAAAGCACGCCACGTATAGGCTAAAGCGACCAGGCCGATATCAATATAGTCGGCCCAGGAGCGGCTAGGATGAGAAGGGGTCTCCTCAGCAGAGGGGGTGGGAGAGGCCACGGCAGCGGATGGCGCAGCCTCAAAGGTTGGGGTAGGAGAGGGCAGGGGCGTCTCCGCAGGCGCTGCGGTCTCGGTCGGCGTGGGGGTGGGCGTCTCCGTAGGAGGGATGGCTGTAGTGGTTGGAGATGGGGTATCGGTAGGTGGAGGAAGACTGGTGGGAGATTGAAAGGAACGGTGAGCCAAGACACCGCTACCTCGCACCAAGAGAGAGAGAAGAGCCATCGAGAGCAGCATGAGGGGCAAAAGACCAACTATGCGGCGGATCTCAGCCTTCATCACCCCTCCCCCTTCGATAGCGCATCACCCCCACTACCCCGCCGATGATCACCAGGCCGCCTAGGACCCAGGGCCAGTAGTTGGGCTGGGTGCGTACGGCGATGAGGGGAGGGAGCGTGGGGGGACCAACGGTCTCCCCCGCCACAGGGGAAAGGATAGGAGATATTACGGAGGGGCCAACGGTTTCCACCTCGACAGGCGAAGGCGTAGGAGATACCGGAGATATAGGAGAAATAGGAGACACGGGAAGGGGGCTAGTAGGTGACTCGAAAAGACCACCCGACCCGGCCATCCCAGGCCCCACCATCACGAAGACGAGCAATAGCGAAACACTGGCTAGAGGCAAGAACAATATGAAACCCTTCAACTCTCTTCTCAGATTATCAATCATCGTCTTCCCGGACCTAAGCGTCGCTCATTATAGCAGAAGGATACCCCTTGGTCAATTGCATATTTATGTTGACCCCTGTTTTATGTCAATTCAATCAGTTGAACGCTCACCTTCTCTCTTTCGACGGTGAGGAGCCCCACCGAGGGTATCTCCCCCTCCGTGGGGCAGACCGCCCCGGGGTTGAAGAGCAACCTCTGGCCCAATCTCTGGTTATAGGCCCGATGGGAGTGGCAGAAGATGATAAGATCGGCCTCGGGGTACATATCCAGGCACCAATCGGCGATCCTCTGGTTGACGAGATCTCGGTCGCGGCTGAGCCAATGCCGTACCCTCTCTAGAGAGCCTCTCACAAATGAGCCATGGCCATGGGTGAGCACGATATGATGCCCCAGAATATCAAGCCGCTGCACCTTGGGCAGTTGAGGGTCCAGCGTCCTATCGACCAGGTGCACGTTCCCCCTCACCGCTTTCACCGGGGCCAAGGAAGCCAAATCATCGAGAATACGAGGGTCTACGATATCTCCGCCGTGTAATATCAAGTCCACCTCGCGGAAGATTTCAAAAACAGCCTGGGGGACAGCCTTAAGCCTATGAGGTATATGGGTATCTGCTATGACGCCTACCAGCATCCTTTCTCCTAGATGGCAAGGAATTCTACCCTATCCCTCAGCCTTTGGCAAGGGTTTGAAGTTGCTTTATTGAAGCGATGATAGTAGACTCTTTTGAAGAGGTGAGGAGGTGACCAAAAGCGTGACCATCTACACCAAGCCCGGTTGCCCTTTCTGCATGGCGGCCAAAGTGGACCTCAAGTTGAAGAGGGTCGAATACACCGAGTACAACGTTAAAGCCGACCCTCAGAGGCTGGAAGAGATGCTACGGCTCAACTGTGGCCAAAGGAAGGTGCCCACCATCGTAGATGGAGAGAGGGTCACCGTAGGCTTCGCTGGCTATTGACACGTATAAGCCCGACGGTCCGTCGGATTGACACCCCGTTGATAACGTGGTATACTTTTGGAAAATCTGTCAAAGGCTGGGAACAGGAGTAGTAGGCGTCGAAGCAGGGCTCGAAATTCGAGGGGTGCCAGAGAGTCGGGAATAGGTGGAAGCCCGATGCCACTGCTGACGCTGAATGGGCCTGGGAGCCGCAGGCTGAAATGAGAGTAGGCCGCGCCGGAATGGCCACCGTTATCAAGGCCGAGGGTATCTCTAAGGGTACCTAGTGAGAGAGGCGCTTTCGCCTAAGCGGGGTGGCACCGCGGGATTCGAATCTCGTCCCCAAGGACGAGATTTCTCTTTTGGAAGGGAGGAAAGATGGCGAAGAAAGGACGGGTCTTCTCAGGAGCACGACCTACTGGAAGGCAGCATCTGGGAAACTATCTAGGGGCTATCAGGAACTACGTAGGCTTGCAGGATGATTACGACTGCGTCTACTGCGTGGTCGATCTCCACGCCCTCACCAGCCTCCAGGAGACAAAAGACCTGAGGGACAACACCCGAGAGATGGTCCTCGATTGGTTGGCGGCAGGGATGGATCCGGAGAGAAGTATCATCTTCGTCCAATCCCACGTGCCCCAGGTGACGGAACTTCATATCATACTCTCTATGGTCACCCCCATGGGTTGGCTGACCCGCCTCCCTACCTTCAAGGAGAAAGTGCGTCAACAGCCCGACAACGTGAACTATGGGCTCTTGGGGTACGCGGTCCTCATGGCTGCGGATATAACTCTCTACAAGGCGGACATTGTGCCTGTGGGGGAGGATCAGGCGCCGCACCTGGAGTTCACCCGAGAGATAGTGCGCCGCTTCAACTATCATTTCGGAAAGGTCCTGGTGGAGCCCCAGATCAAACTGACCGAGTTCCCTCGCGTCCTGGGCTTAGACGGGGTGAACAAGATGAGCAAGAGCCTGAACAACCATATCGAGATCGCCTCCTCGCCGGAGGAGATGCAGGAGCGGGTGATGCGGATGGTCACCGACCCTCAGAGGCGATACCGTACCGACCCCGGCCGGCCTGAGGTCTGCAACCTCTTCACCCTCCACGGCTTCTTCTCCCCAGAGCAGGAGAAGGAGATAGAGGCCGCCTGTCGAACGGCCCAAATCGGCTGTGTGGAGTGCAAGGAGATCCTGGCCAAGAACATCGCCCAGAATTTCGCCCCCTTCCGGGAGCGGCGAGAGGCATTGGCCGCCAAACCAGAGACGGTGTGGGATATCTTGGCCGACGGCGCAGCCAGGGCCCGGGTCATCGCCGAGGCCACCTTGGCTGAGGTGAAAGAAGCGGTGGCTTTGCCCTAGGCTACTCAGAAAAATAAGTGTAGAGGAGGGGCGTTCCCCCTCCCTCTCCCTTAGACGCAGCGTCGGCCTGTCCTGACCGATCTGGGTCAGGGGCTTTAGCCCGACGTTAGACTGCCCTATGATGCCCACCGGAGAAACGTCGCCCTAAAGGGCGACGCTACAGAAGGCATTGTGGGTAGGGGTTTGCCCGCCCCGAGCTTGTCGAAGGGTCCCCTCTCGAAGAAAAACGGGAGGCCAACAAGGCCTCCCCTACATTTTGGTCGTCAGGAGGGAGTTGCTAGTAATTCTTCGTGATCAGAGGGAAGTAGATGAACTGGCAGCCATTCTATCACACTATCCAGCACCCGTCAATAGCCTGGTGGCATGGCGACTTCAAAAGACGAAGACCATCGCCAGGTCGTTCACGTTGGTATTCGTGGGCCCGGTGATTATCAAGTCATTCAGGGCCTGGAAGAAATGATAGGAGTCGTTGTTGGCTAAGTACGCTCGCGCCTCCAGGCCTAACTCACGAGCCCGGGCCACGGTATCTCCCTCGGCGATGGCCCCTGCCGCATCGGTGGGCCCATCGCTCCCATCGGTGGCCGCGCAGAGGATGAGGACATCCTCCATACCTTCGATGGCTAGTGCAGAGGCCAAGGCCATCTCCTGATTTCTTCCCCCTAAGCCATCTCCCTTGACAGTCACCGTCGTCTCCCCACCAAGAATGAGACAGGCCAGCCGAGCCACGGGCTCGCCATACTGAACTACCTCCTTAGCCAAGGCAGCCAAGACCTTAGCCACCTCTCGTGCCTCCCCTTCCAGGAAGGTGGAAAGGAGGAGAGCATTGAACCCCAACTGTTGAGCCTTCTCCACGGCAGCCAAGGCCGCTTGCCGGTTGTTCCCTATGATGAGGTTATGGGTTCGCTCGAAAGCAGCATCCCCCTTCTTGGGGGTCTCCTCTATCTGGCCCCCCTTTCCTAACTCCAGGTGGCGCAGGATGCTAGGTGGTACCTCTTCGATCAGTTCATACCTCTCTAAGACCTGCCAGGCCTGGGCGTAGGTGGTGCTATCCGGGACCGTGGGCCCCGAGGCTATCATATCTAAGGGGTCTCCTACCACATCCGAGAGGATGAGAGTGATGAGCGAAGCGGGATGGGCCAGACGAGCCAGTCGTCCGCCCTTCACCTGGGAGATATGCTTGCGAACGGCGTTGATTTCGTTGATGGTGGCCCCGCACCGTAACAAAGCCTCGGTGAGCCGTTTCACCTCTTCTAGCGAGATCCCCTCCCAAGGCGATATGAGGAGGGCCGAGCCCCCTCCGGAGATAAGACAGATAACCAGGTCATCCTCCTCTGTCTCACCCAAAAGATCAACGATCTTTCCGGTGGCGGAGAGACCCGCTTCGTCGGGCAACGGATGCCCCGCCTCCTGGAGGCCGACACGCTGCGTGGGGGCCAAATGGCCATACTTCACGTTCACCAACCCCCAAGTTAGCCTCTCTCCAAGGATCTCCTCCAGGGCCTGGGCCATGGCTCCGCTCGCCTTGCCCGCTCCTACCACATAGATATGACGAAACCGGGAGAGATCATAGGCTCTCCCGCTCACATACAGGCAATCACCTTCCAGGGATAAATACCTCCTCACAGCAACAGGCGGATCGACGTTGCCTAGAGCGGCACTCAGTATCGCCAAAGCCCGCTCACGCCGTTCCCTTCTCCGCCCCTCCTTGAGGAGGGAATCTGGGAACTCGTACATCTGGCCTCCCCGAGGAGTGTACCATAGGCCGATAGATCGGGGCAAGAAGCCGCTTAGAAAGTGAGCCTGTCAGCGTATGTTAGAGTCATCTGTCAGCGCGGCCACAGTCTCCTCTACGATACCAGAAGAGGAGATTCTTCTCCTTCGGATGCTGCCTGCCCCGGTACTTGCCAGCCCGTCCTGGCATCAACGGGCCAGGGGTCGGGGAGGCATCCTCAGGATGCCGAACGCACTCACCTGGTAGCGAGGTTTGTAGAATTGTCTTCTTGCGCTAGAGAGAGGGGTTGTGGTAAACTATACTTGCGCCCCCGTAGCTCAGTGGATAGAGCAGCGGCCTCCGGAGCCGTGTGCGCGCGTTCGAATCGCGCCGGGGGTACTTTCTAGATATACTACGTTGTCAAGAGCCAACGTGTAGAGGGGGAACGTGTAGTAGAGCGCTCCTCTTTCGCTGCCTATCTCGATCTTTTGCACGGAACTCCTGAGGATGCGCATCCTCGCCAATATGTTGCCCTCCTGGAGGTTCCCTCTCACCCGCTGGGCGGTGTGCGCGAAGACTCCCTGCGAAATCACGATCCTTCCCCGCTCGAGCCTGGGCTTGAGATGGTGCAACTGGGCCTCCAGCTTGGCGTTATCGTCGCGTCTCCTGACTCGCTGGGCGCCTGCCAACTATCGAAAGAGATGTGTCCCAGGACTAAGGTGTCATTTGCTGCATCGAGACAGTCTGAAGACATTAGAGGGACTCTTTTCAAGTCAGGCCAATGGTACAATCCCACGCCAATCTGACAATAGAACGGTGGCCATCCCGTTGCCAGCGGCAATGTATGGACATCAATCACATGGGTGCCCGGAATCCATGTACTCGTGGGCAACAGCGGCGGGCTGTCGTGCTGCGCAATCAGTTCGCCTTCAGGCGACAGAAGATGCACAAAGACGGTATAGTCACTCGACACGCGGTCCGTTGCCGTCCAGTACAGAGTCACCGACAAGTTGTTGCACCCGGCAGGGCGATCCACGTCGTATCCGGCCAAGGAGATACTGTCCGCGAAATCTGCAGTGACAAGATAGCTGAGTTCCCTCGCGGCCGCCCAGCCTGCGCCGATCTGAATCGGGCCTGCCACGGTGTAGTCGAGCGGGTTGCCGGCTAGATCGGACATGGCGACGGGTCCATCCTCCCCGACGACAAGCAGCTGCAGCAGGTAGGAACCTGCCGATACCTCGTCTGGCACTCTCAGGGAATGAGCGTCAACAATGTGATCCCCTCTACGCCATTGCGTGGTAGGGTTACCGCCTCGTATGGGCTGAAGGTCGCTTGCCAGCATCCAGCGGTCGCCATCGGAGGTGTTCACTAGATCGAACTGGAAGCGGTAGTCGGCATGGATGTCGGCCTGTGCTTCCCAAGTCAGCTGGACGTGCAAACTATCCCCTTGCCTCAGCTGAGCGTCTGCTACCTGGATCTGGCGGAGAACGAATGCTCGATTCAACCACGCGTCTCGGGGACAATCCAAGGCAAACTCGTGCCGCGGGAATCCGGCGCGCCGACGGTAGATATGAACCGGTGCAACCGGATCCGCGCTGTTCTCGATCTCTGCTTCGAGGGCATACGCTTCCTCGAACCACCGCTCGTGTACCACCCCTTCCCAGGCGGTTCGCTGCAAGGCCACTACATAGTCCGGCCAATAATAGTTGACAGCGAACTGGAGGGTTTGTAACCAATTCCCCAAATGTCGTAGCATCTGCGGGCTTACTAGCCCCATGGTATCCACCACTGTGCGGTCGCTGTAGAACCCGATGATCCCGATCTCCAGGAGCGCGACCGAACTATCGGGCGGAGTATGCGTCTGCAGCCATCGTGCCACCTCGAGATAGGTGGTGGAATGGGCATCGATTTCCGTTCTCTGGCTTTTCACCAGCCAATCCACGTTCGGAACTAGGCAGAGAGCACAAAGAGCGGTCATAACCGCAACCTGTCCTGCGTTCCGTGTGAGATGGAGAGATAGGGATTGAGCGACCGCCTCGATGCCCTCGGCTGTCAGAAGCGCGAAGGTCGGCACCAAAGGCGGATAGTACCAAGGAAATCGTAGCACGCCCAAAGCAGTAAAGCCACCGGTGTAGGTCATCGTCCACAGCAGGAGCGGCCACCATTTGACTCTACGATAGGAGACAGAGAAGCAACCCGCCACTGCAAAAATGGGCAAGAGCAGGAAAAGGCGATTTTCCGCATAGGCCGAAGCCGCAATCACCACCAGCCCTCGCCCAAAGGGGCCAATCTCGGCACCGCCCAGTCCCTGATTCCACCCTTGCCCCACTTTGGCGAAAAAGGTATTGGGCAAGATGGAGCCAAAAGTCGCGTACGAATACACGAGCCAGGGGAGGATGATGCCGGCACAAACAAGACCCGCCCGGAGAAACCTGCCTTTGTTCTTGAGCATCTCTGCTAAGAGGAGCACTCCCACGACCAATATTCCATCCCATCGGGTAAGGAAGGTTAGGCCGGCGCACAATGCTGCCCAGTTTAGTTGCTCTCTCTGGTAGAAGTAGAAGGTTGACAGCGCCAGGAGAACGTATAGAGTCGTTTCCATCCCCAAGACGCCCAGGAACAGTGAGTTGAGGGCTACCAAGGCTGCTGCCGCCATGCCCACCCTCTCGCGACTCCTTGCCCGGCCGATACCGTAGACAACGGGCACACATAGCATCCAGGCCAACACGCTTATGGAATGGCTCAGGCGTGGGAGATCGGGCCAGACGAACGAGAGCCCAGCGAGTAGCAAAGTGTACACTGGTGTCGTGGTCCCAAGGACGGGCTGTCCAACGTTGTAGACAAATCCGCGGCCCAGCGCAATATTGCGCGCATAGCGGTAGGTAATGTAGGCGTCGTCGAATGTACTTGGGTGCTGGCGCAAGCCAAAGAAAAGGGTTGCACCCATCAACGCCACTAAGCCTATCCCAATAGATATGCGCCGACTCCAGCTGCTACTCATTACACCACCAACTCCGCAATAACAGGGCGTCGCACTCTACCCACCGCCAAGCCACCGAACATCAAGTTCAGCCGCCGCGCGGAGCGAAATGGCCTCGGCCGCACAACCAGCCCCAACAATTGTAACACGTCCTGCCGCCAACTCAAAGTGCAATCCCTCTCTTTAGGTGAAGACCAGTTCCAGCGTGCGCGCCTTTGTTCTGAACACCGCCGGGGTATTGCCCTTTATGGCTGTATCCCACATTCCCAGTTAGAAGCCCTTTCCATACATGGAAAGGGCTCTTACTTTCTCCATTCATTGAGCGGTGCTAGGTGAAGAGGCTCTGGCCTACGTCGGATACTCTAACATCAGTTTCTTGAGTGCCGCCGTTATACACAGACCTTCTTCGTATGGCCTTTGCCATAGGTTGCGGCCGAAGAGAAAGCCCGTAACTCCAGCCTCCAGCGCTAGCCGGGCTTTCTCAAAAAGGTCGTCGTCGCTGATCTTGCTACCTCCGGAGAGCAAGACCATACTCTTTCCCGCTGATTGGACCACCTTCTTTATCGCTTCCGCTGGGCTGAGGGCCAGTTCTCTGTACTCTTTGGGGTATTGGTCTTTCCGGCTGGGGTCGTACTCTGGGAAGTTCAACTTGACGCAGTCGGCTCCCAGTTCGCTAGCCACCCGGGCGGCGTAATCCACGGCGTAGATGCTATCGCGACCCCCCTTGGCCTCTATAGCCTCCCCCCGAGGATAGGACCAGATGATGAGGGGTAGACCGTACCGATCACACTCCTCCCGGATACGGCCCAACTGGAGGAGATCCTCACCCTGGGAGGGCGAGCCCACATAGAGGGTATACCCCACGGCGTCGGCTCCCAGTCGGACCGCATCCTCCACCGAGGCGGTCTGGGGAGAGAAGGCGTAGGCCTCGGAGGGGATATTGGTCTTGCCGCTCAGTTTCAGGATTAGTGGCACCTCTCCTGCATACCCTCTCATATACTTCTGGGCTAGGCCGATGTGGAAAACGATGCCGGAGAAGCCTCCCTCCTTGGCCAACCGAAGTTGGTATTCTGGATCTTGACTGGGTGGGTTGGTGAGGAAATCTCGCGGGCCGTGCTCTAGGCCATGATCGATGGGGAGGAGAAGCATGGTGCCGTTGCCGGGACCGTATTTATATAACAGCCGATAGAGCCTGGTTCTCTTGCCTAAACTCAGGTCCAGATCCTCCAGATTAGGTCTCTTGCTCGTCATTCTCTCTCCTTTTTTCAGCAATATGGCTATGGGAGTCTAGGTGGCGTGATGATCTCTGGATCGGTTCGGGGATGGCGTGGATAACTCATGGGCTTATTATAGCAGTGAGGGCTAGTGGAATCGCAAGACTGCGGTCATCTACAGATAAGAGACAGCTGGTAACTTGTCGCGTCAGGGCATCTCCTGATACAGTTGATTATTTGCCCAATCATCGCAGGGCTGAGCTTATGTTTCACCTCGAGCAAGCGACGGAAGCGGTTTTGCAAGATCGATTCGCGGTCAATTTCGTAGAGATCATGGAGTTGTAACCACGTATCCTTCTCAAAGAATTCCGTGCTGCCCCGAATAAAGAAAAGACCCCTCTCGGCATGACAACCAGGGGTCTGGGGCTTATATTTCGGATTTGAAGTGGTCTTGCAAACAATATACGGTTCGTCGCCCTCGGGCTCATTTAGAGTTACTATGAGTTTTTCGCCTACCTCCCCATCTCGGAACGGAAATTCAGTATGAAAGAGAATTGAGCCCCTATCCACCGCCAAACATTTCTTTCATCTCTTGCCTTTCAGCGATCCGCTCTTCGACAACCTCACGGGGTAGCGCGCCCTCTCCCTCATCCAGCGCAAGCATATAATCAATGCGAGCTCTCTCGCCCTTGTTTCTCAACGTTACATCCCAGGGCTGGTTCCTGAGATGCGAAGACTCGGTCATGTCCTTGGCCCGCGCCTCCCGAAAGATGAACGCAATCTCTTCCAGTATCCTTTTCTCTCTCTCGCTAAAATGAATGGGGTCAAACTTCGCCTTCCGCTTGGCGACAATCTTCCTAAATCCCTTGGCGTCCTCAGGCTCGTATATGGAAATAGCCGAGGTAAGGTCTTCAGGGAGCCCACGGTCGTCTAGAAGCTCTTTGAAAAAGTCTAGCGCCAACGGCCCACGTTCGAACGCATAGTAATCCAGACCCGTTACTGACTTCCCTGTTTCCCGAAAATGCTTGAAATCTAGGAAGTACAGGAGCTTCATTAGCTTTGTAGTGCCGCAATACTTGGTATTCCTAGCAAAGTATACTACGGCCTGGATTAGCTTCTCTCGGGAGTGGTCGATAAGCATATTTACCTTCTCTACTCCTCAGACGAAAAACGCAAGCCGATTCTCGCGATGTTTCTCCACGAGTTCTCAGCTTGCTCTTTGCTATTGCGACAATCGATCACGGTTCTCATCCCAACAGGTAAGAACCTGCACTGACCTTCTATCGCTTCGCTCGTCTCGAAAGTTCGTCTTGTTGACTAGTCTACGGCTTTCCACCTCATTTATACCACAAACTAGATACTTGTCAAGAATCACGCCTATTCCTCTTTACATAATGGCAAACGGACGTTGAGCTATCCTCAATCCCGCTTCCCATGCTTCTCACTCACACGAAGCACCGTTCTATCTCGAAGGGCACTCCCCCTTTCTGCGGAATGGATGGCCAATCGATGTAAGCCAGTTCGCAGAGTTATTTGGCCTCCATGATGGCCGGAACGATCTCCCCGGCCACTACCACTACCTCCCCCTGATAGAGTTTCCCCCCCACCGTCGTTTTGAGGATGTAGGTGCCCTCCGGCACGTCCCCTAGGACGAAATTCTCCTTCCATTCTTGGTCGGGGTTCACCTCCTCTAGAGGATAGGTAAGTATCTCCTGCCAGCGTTGCTCGGGGGATTCAGCATGGTGAACGGTTATCGGGGTTTCAGGGAGCGGCTTGCCTTGAGCGTCGATGAGGCGGCCGACGATGATCCCACATCCGGGGAGGGGGCGAAGCCAGAGTTCTGGGTTGAAAGTTCTGTCGTAGATGTTCTCTCCCACTCGCACTTCGAAATGTAGGTGAGGGGCGAAGGTTGCGCCAGACATCCCGACCCGCCCCACGGTATCTTCCTCCTCAACCACCTGCCCCACTTCAACGTCGATTTGCGAAAGGTGGGCATAGAGGTTGTAGAGTTTCTCTCCCCTATACCTTTTCTCCAGTTCTACAACGACCAGTTGGCCGTACAAGTTGAGTTCGGCTCCGTAGATCACCTCATCGTCCCAACCAGCCACGATCACCGTCCCGCCGGCCGCGGCGAGGACGGGCGTACCCTCTTGATTGATGAACTCCACCCCGTGATGGATCCGGTACATTCCCCCTCCCGTGGAGCCGTAGGGGTAGAAGCGCTCCACGTGCTGCTCCCCTTGGGGACCGATGGGTCTACCCAGCCAGTAGCCCTTAGGCCCTTCTGGTGTGGGGGTAGGTGTCGCGGTGGGGCTGACTGTGGGGGTGGCTGTAGGGATGGCCGTGGCGGTGGGCGTGGCTGTAGGGGTGGCGGTGGGGGTGGGAGACAGGAGCGCAACGCTCTCCACCAGGTGACCCTGCCTGCAGGTCACCAAGATCGTGGCGCTGCATAGGATGATCGCCCCGGCCGCCATGGTGATCAGGGCTCCACGATGCTTGCTCTTCTCACCCATCGGTATCTATCTGGAGCCCCACCACAGGTGAATAGGATGGCGATGAGAAGGGAGAGTCGCTCATCTTAGCCATCAACGCCCCCAAGAGATCCGCTCCTCGGTCCACTCTCCTGGATCACCTGGAAGGGTGAAGAGCCCCCGTTTGCTGCTCCCATCGGCGTTCATAACCCAGATCTCCCAGGAGTCGGTGCGGTTGGTGAGAAAAGCGATATGCTGACCGTCGGGCGACCAGGTGGCTAGGCCATCCTGGGCACTATTCTCGGTCAACTTAACAGGCGACCCTCCGGTAGAAGCCACCTTATAGATCTCCCAATCGCCATCGGCAGGGGACATATAAAGCAGCTGATTCTCGAAGCCATCGGTAGCCCGGTCCTGGGAATCATCGCTGATGCGCGTGGCGTCGCCTCCCCCTGCACCGATGGTGTAGATGCCGCAGGCGGTTCCTGCGCCCCAGTAGTCGCACCCGGTAAAGGCTATGCGGTCGCCGACCCAAACTGTGTATCGGCCGCGTAGTTTCATCCCGCCGGGGCCGTTTATGCCCTCTCCCTGTGCGGCCTTAGAGAGATCAGAGATGATGCGGAGGCGCCACCAGTCGGGCAGGGCCTCTTTGTAGAAGACGTAGACGATGCGGGAGCCGTCGGGGGACCAACTGGGCCAGGAGTCCTCGTAATTGGTGCTCACCTTCCAGTGCTGTCCAGCCGTGTTGCCGGGGTTGATTTCGATGCGTTGAAGAGTTAGATAGTCAGGCAACTCGCCGTTAAGCGTCAACTGGGCTCCCGAGGGGTCGAAATCCGGCTGATGCATACGACTCCAGATCTTTTGCAGCCCTGAGCCATCTATGTTGGCTACATAGGTTTCGTAAGCGCCGCCTTCGTAAAGGGTGAAAGCGAGGCGGCCCGAAAGGGACGGCTGAGGGGTAGGGGTGACCGTGGGTGTTGGTGTTGCGGTGGGGGTGGCTGTGGGCGCCAAGGGTGGGGTGGGCATAGGGGTAGGGGGGGCTTCGGCCACCACCTCCTGGATCTTGATCGTCCTTAGCATCGCTTGGAAGATGGGCCAGGCTACATCTTGCCAGGTGTCGGTGGGGGCCAGGGCCCAGAGGGCATAGAGCCTAGAATGCCAGACTGTGGCCGCCATATAGACCCGAGAGGGGGGAAGCGCCTCCGCGCTCATCTCTCCATGAACCGAGGCCCATTCTTGCCCGCTTATGTAGGCGGGCTCTACCTCGCCCACTTGGGCACCCGGCGGCAAGGTGGCTATCCTCTCTTCTAAAGCCTGGGTGTTGCTCATCTCCGTTTCCAGGGGCAGGGAGGCAAAGTAGAAAACGCTTCCCGCTAGGTGCTCCAGAGCCTCTTCGCTCTCAGCGAAGATGGTCTGATATTCCTGTTCATCGAGGACCCAGGTGTCGGGGTAGAGGATGCTTAACCCCAGGTCGCCCCTGACATAGGAGGCGAAGGTTACCGTTGGCGGAGGCGGGCCAGCGCACTCTGTGAGACCCTCCTCGGCCGCGGCCAGATGAGGGTCGATGACCAGCGCCTGCTGGAACTCGGGAATGGCCTCTTCGCATCGTCCCAGGGCCAAGTACGCCTCTCCCAGTTTCAGGTGAGCCAAGGCGTTCTGGGGATCTACAGCCGTGGCCATCTGGTACTGGGCGATAGCCTCCTCCAGTTGGCCCTCGAATGCCAACTGATCGCCTAAGGCTATGAGGTCCTCCGCACTGGGCGTGGCCGTCATCGCCGGGGTAGGGCTCTCTTCCAAGTAAGGCGTAGGCGTGGGAGTGGCTCTGAAGCCGATTTGGCGTCCCAAAAGATCACTGAGGGCGGAACTTATGGGGTGGCGAGAGATGAGATAATCTGCCGCTCCTACGGCGACAAGGGAGAGACAGCAAGCGAGGATTAGACCAAGGGGGATGAGGGCTACGAGACGTCCAGAGATGCCGCGGCGACGAGGCCGCAGTTCTAGAGAGATGGGAGGTTTTAGAGGTTGCTCGGGCATGGAAGCAACGGGGCCCCGCGGAGTCCCTTCAGAAGGAGGTGCCTCCGCAGCCTCTCCAGGGGGCTCGGCTCTGACCCATCGGGTCCCATCGTAGAAGTACCATTTTCCAGATTGAACGCCTATCATCCAGTAACGGCCTTGAGAATCCTGAACCTTGAGCCCCTCTAATTGGGCTTTGAACTCCTCTTGGCTGATGGCCCCAGCATCGAGCCTTCCCTTCAGTTCGTAGAACCTCTCTTCCGCTTCTTTGAAGTCCATCCTTGCCCCCCTTGACGCCTTATGGGCGAACCCTCTAAGCGTTATTTACAGAGCAGGTGACCGCTTTGGAGTAATGTCTTTTTGGCCTTTAGGGTATCGTGTCTTCACCCTCTGGGCCGCGAAACATCTTATCACGAAAGCATAGGGATAGCAAGGTCGTCTCTTCTGTGCTAGAATCCTTGAGGAGGGGTTATGCGTTTTGATATCTTAACCATTTTCCCGGAGATGTTTGTGGGCCCCTTCCGGGAAAGCATCGTGGGGAAGGCGATGGAGGCCGGGCTGGTCACGGTAGCCCTTCACAATTTACGTGACTATGCCACCGATAAGCACCGCACCACCGACGATGCTCCCTACGGCGGTGGCGGGGGGATGGTGATGAAGCCGGAGCCTATCTTTCGGGCTGCGGAGACGGTGTTGGGTGAGGAGCGGTCTTCGACCCGCGTGATCCTCCTTAGCCCTCAAGGGCGTCTATTTGCCCAGGAGATGGCCTGGGAGTTGGCTGTCCAAAAGCGGATCCTGCTCATCTGTGGACGATATGAGGGGGTCGATGAGAGGGTTCGTCAGCATCTAGTGGATGATGAGATCTCCATCGGCGACTATGTACTGACCGGGGGGGAGATCCCAGCCATGGTCGTCGTCGATGCTGTGACCCGTCTCCTTCCCGGCGTCTTGGGCGATCCGGGAGCGGCGATGAAGGATTCTCACGCCGGGGGGCTTCTGGAGTATCCTCAATATACCCGCCCAGCGGTCTTTCGTGCCTACTCCGTGCCCGATCTCCTCCTCTCCGGCGACCATGCCAAGATCGCTCGCTGGAGACGGAGGGAGGCGCTGCGACGCACTTTTGAGCGAAGGCCGGATCTCCTGAAAAAAGCCGATTTGACGGAAGAGGATGAGGAGTACCTGCAGGGGCTGGAGGAGACTACTTAAGTCACGGGGAGGGTTCTTCTAGAAGTTTCCGTACCATAGACCTTAGTTGGGCCAATCTAAAGGGCTTATATATCCATCCTTGGGCCACAGCCCGAAGTTCTCTATCCGGCCAATCGGGAGAGCCGGTCACCAAGAGTACTCGCAGTTGAGGATCCAACTTGCGAATCTCCTTGACCGTCTCCCGCCCCCCCATCTCCGGCATCTTGATGTCCACTAGAGCGAGGTCAAATCTCTGACTTTTCAGGGCCTCTAAGGCCTCTGCGCCGCTCCCCACCGCCTGGACCCGATACCCTTCTTTCTCTAGGGTGCGGGTGAGGATGAAGCGGAAATCTTCATCATCATCTATGACCAGAATCTGGGCCTGGCTTTCTTTTCCATCACCGCTCATCTGATTCCTGCCTCATGCCTGTACACCGCCGGACGACAACTCTGCATACTTTCCCAGTGATACCAATGTGCTAGTCAAGCATACCCTCACATCTCGGTCTTGTAAATAGGAAAATCGTACTATCGAATCGGCAAAAGGGTCAAAAACGCCTAATATAAATAGCGAGGCTATGCAAGGATATTAGCCTCGCTCAAGGCTTCTGTTTGGGCTCTACTGATGGGCCCCATCACGAGCTGCCTCTCAAGGCCGTTCGGGTAGGAGGGTTTCATCGAGGGGTGGGAGAGCCTTTCTGCTGTACACTTCACAACGTTCGCACGGCGACACATCTTCCATCACTGACCAGCACCTATACTCGGCGTTTTCTCGCACGGCCCCGCATCGTTCCTTCTCGTCGCAATCGAGGATCTCCCAGCACCTCTTGGCCTCTAAAGGGGGCAGTGCTACCCTGAAAACGGTACCCCTTCCCTTTTCGCTCCAGACATGGATGGCCCCTCCGTGGTCTTTTATGTGCCTATGAGTGACCGAAAGCCCTAGGCCCATCCCCTCCCCTGGGCTCCTGGTGGTGAAGAAGGGGTCGAATATCTTGTTCAAATGCTCCTTGGCGATCCCCTCTCCCATATCGGCGAGGATTATCTCCAGCCACTCGCCGTTCCGCGATTCTCGGGAAACGACCCTTAAGGTGCCTCCCTCTTTCATGGCTTGCCTGGCGTTGGTGATGAGGTTGATGAAGACCTGTTGCAGTCGATCTGGGTCGGCATGGATCTCGGGCAAGTTGGGAACCATCTCTTTTTGGACCTCTATCTGGTGCAAGGAGAGTCGCCGCCCTACCAAGGTCAAGGTCTCCTCTAGGATGTCGTTGACATTAACGGTCTGCCAAGCAGGCTCGGAAGGCGTCCATGTACTCCTCAGTTCTCTCACGATCTTCGTCGCCTGTTGAAGAGGCTTCTCTATCCTCTCCATGTATTCCATCTGCCGGGGTCCCAATTCCATCTCCTCTTGTAGGAGTTCCAAGTACCCGGAGATGGCCCCCAGGGGGTTGTTCAGTTCGTGGGCTACCCCAGCAGCCAGTTGGCCTAAGGCAGCCAACTTGGCGGTCTGTAGCAACTCCGCGTGTATGGTCTCTAACTCCTTCGTCCTTTCCTGCACCAGGCGTTCCAGGTCTTCGGCGTGTTCCCTGACCCTCTCGTAGAGCCTGGCGCTCTCGATGGCTATGGCAGCCTGATTGGCGATAGTGGACAGAAGTCTAACCTCCTCCTCTCTGAAGCGGTGAGGCTCTTCTCCATAGATGCTGAGGATGCCTATGGTCTTCTCCCTGGAGATCATGGGAACTCCGAGGAAGGAGTGTACCCCCTCTCGCATGGCTCTCATTCGGCGGCTTGGGGGGATATCCTCCGCCGTCCATAGGTCCTCGATGACGAGGGGCTTCTGGTCTCGGACTATACGAGCCAGGCGCGGGTCGATTTTGATGCGGTGCTGGCGCGCCGATTCATCCTTGCATCCCACTGCTGCTCCGATGGTCAGTTCATCGCCTTCCACGAGCCTGATGGTGCAGATGCGGGCCTGCATCACCCCAGCGACACGCATGACCATCGATTCCAGCATCTCATTCAGTTCCAGCGTACTGGTCAGGCTTTCGGCGATGGCGTTGAGAGCCGTGAGTTCAGCCACTCGATGTCGCAACTTCTCATCGGTTTGTTCATAGAGCCGCGCGTTCTCGATGGCGATGGACACCTGATTAGCAAAGGCGGTTACGGCCGGCACATCGTTTTCGGTCAACTCCGGAGAATCCACTGCCAGTGCACCAATGACCTCGCCTTCTACCACAAGAGGGGCAACGATCCCCTTTTGCAACCCCAATATCTCCACCAGCTTACCAACAAGTCCTCTTAGATGGGCAGGCAAGAATCCTTCTATCCGTTCACTCCCCTGGCTAAAAACAGTCACCCTATTCTCTAGTACCTCTTTAAAGTATTGTGGTATCCTGTCCAAGGGAAATCTAATATTTACTCCGAGCCCTAATAGTTTTTCTGCAGCCTTTATTAGTTCAGGGCTGAATGAGATATGTGCGATCCTTAGATTCCTTTGGTCTTTATCTAGCAAGAATATGGTAGCGAGAAAACCAAGTTTCTTCAGTTCACTCGCTACAGCCTTGAACACATCTTCTGGCTCCAAAGCCCTTTGCACAGCCAGGGCCGCTGTATTTAGGGAACGCAACGTTGCTTCTACCCTCGCTCGCTTTTCCTCCGCCCGCTTGCGCTCGGTGATATTGACTAATGTTCCTTCGATAGATGCGGGCTGGCTTTCCTTCCCTTCGATCAGGCTCGAGTTTTCCAGAACCCAGACGGGGCTGCCGTCTTTGCGCCGAAGGCGCCATTCGAAAGCGATGAGAGCACCTTCTTCCCTCAGCCGGGCGATGAATTTCTCCCGGTCAGCGGCGTCAAAGTAGAATTCCGTAGCTCGCCGGTCCAGAACCTCTTCCGGTGAGTGATAACCCAGGATCCGGGCGAAGGCTTCATTGCAATCCAGGACACGCCCGTCCAGGGCGGTACGGTAAACCCCGGCGAGGTTTCGCTCGAATAACAGTCGATAGCGCTCTTCGCTCTCGCGCAGCGCCTCCTCCGCCCGCTTCTGCTCGGTGATGTCCCTGCTTATAGCCACAAATCCTATCGGTCTGCCACCCCGGTCTTTCATCACGGCTACGCTCATCTCCACAGCGATTCTACTGCCGTCCTTGGCGACAATATGATACTCTCGACCTTTGAGGTATCCCTTTTCCAGCGCCTCTTCCATACCTGCAAAGGCTCTTTCTCGCTCTTCGGGAGCGATAAGATCAAAGGAATTCTTTCCAATCAAGTCCCCTTTGGCGTCAGTGCCGTACATTTTCAGGGTGGCTTCATTTACCTCTATGATCTTTGCCTCAATGTCACTGATTACGATGCTATCTGTAGACATCTCTACAGCGTTAGATAGGCGGATCAATTCTTCCTCCGTCCGCTTGCGCTCTTCTGGCCTCTCTCCTTCCTTTGCCATGGTCGGTTTCCTTCCTCTTAAATGTCCACTGATGGCTTTTTCCGTTTTGTACATATTATAATATTCCCCCCGTCTTGTCAACGGGGGGAATGGCTAGGTATGGCAGGGGGAGCAGGGGAGGCTAGGTGGCGCCCTGGCAATCGGCGGCCCGCAGGTGCTTTATCGCCCTAGAGGAGTATACGACGGCTGTAAGGAGGGCATGGGCCGCCATAGCCATCAAGGCGTAGAGAGGCAAACCGGAGATGGCTCCAGCCAGCATATAGAGGGTGTATATGTTCCTTCTCCCATCGAACCTTCTGAAGAGACGATCGAATTTGGCATAATCAGCCAGGGAAACTCCCATCACTTGCTTGAACTGCATAGAGCAATGTCTGTTGAAGGAATCGAGGAGAAGGATGAGAAGGCCCAGAATTAGCGGTAGAAGGCTCCCGCTTCCAGAGAAGATATACCAGGCGAAGGCGATGTACCACGATTGTTCGAAGAGGAGGTCGAAGGAGTGCTCGATGTGACCCAGTTTGGTAGTTACTCCCCGCGCCCTAGCCAACTTTCCATCCACTCCGTCCAATATGTTCACTACCAGAGTGATAAGGGAGGCCCAAAGAAGGTGTCCTCGGAGGAAAAGGAAGGTGGCAAAGTAGGCGACCAGATTGGTGAAGATGGTCACCTGGTTGGGCGTGATGGGCCACTTCGACAGGTAGTAGGTGATTCTGTTCTCGATGGGCCGGTGGAGGTACCAGGCCAGGAGGTCAAGAGTGCCCTTTTGTGTCCTCTCGATCAGCAACTTCTTGGCCCTCTTGAGATCCTTCTTGTTCTCCATTCTGATCCAGAAGACGGGCAGATCTCTCCTCATCTCTGCTACGTAGGTGGGGATCTCGGAGATATCTAGGTAGCCGATTCCAAGGCTCTCCAACTGATCTCCGCTTTGCGGTGAGTCGTCTAATAAGATGCGAAGGAGTTGAGGGGTGCAAAGGGCGGCCCCGATATAGACCCCATCCCACTTTTCCAGATTATTGCCTATGGCCTTAACGCCGTCTCCAATGAGTACCTTGGGCAGGCTGCGTGCTTCGTCGAACCTCCTATCGATAGCCAAAGTCGCCTCCCCTTGGGCGAGGAGGGCTTCGATTATCCGAGCATCGAAAAGGCGATCCCCCTTCAGGAGCAAGAATTCTCCCCCCACGATTGGGGCTGCCCACCCATCCCCACCTTCTACACACTCTATTTTCATTCCTAGGCCGCTCTTCTTGTCGAGGTGTTGTTTTATGGGCTTCCCTCGGGGCCCTAGCATTATGGTCACCTCCCTAATGTCCAGGGCCTTGAGGAGTTGGAGATTCCTCTCCAATAGTGAGAGGCCACACAGTTTAGTCAGCATGGTGGGCTTCTCCGGGCGTCCCTCTGAGGTGGCTAAGATTACCGCCTTTCTCACCCTCTTTTCCTTCTCGGGCAGGGGCTGACGTAGAAGCCTCTCCGCTGTCTGCCAATCCTCGTCGGTGTCGATATCCAGCCAGAAGCCTCCCTTGAGGTCGTAGATATGGAGTTCTCGATCCCTGATCCATTCCTCCTTCACGTCGTTCCATTCGTCCCTGCCTTGGGCCAGGCATCTCTCGATGACCGGGAAGATGTGCTCTGAACAGACAAAGAACCCCGCATCTATGTAGTTGAACTCCTCCAGTTCCTTGCCTAGCCTTTCCACAGATCGTAGATCGCCTTCCGCCTTGGTGGCCTCCGCGACATCTATGTAGCGTGGGGATGAGTCGAAGGCTCCCACGAACTCTCCGGGTAAAGATAATAGCCCCCTCATCCTCGGAGAGTCGAAAAGGTGATCACCCATGGCTACCAGGAAGCGCTGGTCCACGAAGTCGCGAGCGGCCAACACGGATATGGCGTTACCCTCTGGCCAACGTTCGTTTACTACTAGGGTGATGTCATACCGCTCTTCCAATCGCTTCTCTTTTACGAAGGCTTCCACCAACTCGGCTTTGTAACCGGTGACCACGACGAAATCCTGGATGCCCAATTGGCTAAGAGAGGACAGGCTCCTCTCTAGCAAGGTTTGCCCCGCCAGTTCAAGCAGTATCTTGGGCTTTCCATGGTTGCTTTCCAATCTACTCCCGTCGCCTGCTGCCAGAATCACCGCTCTCATCACTTCCCCCGTCCTCTCTTCTCTGCTTGCAAATAGAAACGCCGTAGCCCCATTCCTGGCCACGGCGTGCAAGTGTCCACGCTTAAGGATGGTATGAGGAAACCGCCTTTAGGCGAGGCAGGTCGCCTACTCTTTATGAGGTCGGGGTTCCCGACCTAGTTGCGATATCCCCTCCGTTCCTAAGGTCACGACCTGGCCAGAAGAGGCTCCGCGGTCATGCGGGAGTAAAACCCCTCAAGAACCGCTCTCTCCTTAGGACTGCACTCCAGCCCAGGAGGTTCGACTGGTGGGCGTTTCAACCAGTCAGGTCTCTGCCTTTAGGTCGTCGCTAATCTATTCTACATATTTCTGAACAGATGTCAAGAGCCAGGGCAGGACACCGGATCTATAGCGGGCTGTGGAGGGAAACGGGCCATTCGAGGCCACTAGCCAGCATGCGGGCACATCTCACCTCTGCTGTCGCCAACCCTATGTGGGTGACGGTTTCCTGGCAGGAGGAGAGATGACAGGTGTCGTTTCCCACGGGATCCTGTAAGGACAGGAGGGTGAGATATGGTACACCATCCCGACACAGGGAAGAAGGCCATTCGAAGATGTTTACGGCCGCCTCGTCTTGCTCTATCTGCCAGATATGGGAATTGTCGAGCCCCAAGAGAGCGCAGAGCAGCACCTTGTTCATGATCTTATGGCCCACTAGAACCACCGTCTCTCCTTGGTGGATTTCCGCTAACTCTCGTAGGGATTCCAAAACCCTCTCCCGTAACTGGGCCAGGCTTTCCCCCTGGGGGAAATGGACCAGGTGGGGTTCTCGTGGCCATTGGCGGTAGATATCCGGGTACCGTTGTTCTGCCTCTTGAGGGGTGAGGCCCTGGAGGGCTCCGTAGTCGATGTCGAGGAGCCCTTCTAAAGGCTTCGCTTCTAGCCCCAGTTGACGAGCGATAGCCTTCCCGGTCTCCCTGGTGCGTTGGAGGGGGCTAGTATAGACGGCAGCGATAGCCCAGGAGGCGAGACGACGGGCCAGAGCCTCTGCCTGGGCCAGGCCGGTCTCATTGAGAGGGATGTCGGCCCGACCTCGGAACCGCTCCACTCGGTTCCACTCCGTCTGTCCGTGTCTCACTAGGACGAAATGGGTCATAGTTGCTCTTCTCACCTATATAGAGGTGGGCGCGGCTTCCACTCCACCGGGTTATCCCTTCGGACCTCCCCTTTGGCCTTGCGGAAGTTCAAGGTATACTAGAAGAAGTTGCCGCCCTTCTCCGCCAGTTCGAAGCCCGCCTCTCGGCACCAGCGGACAACCGTCCTGCGGAGGGGATAATCTGGGTCGGGGAGCATCTCCGTGATCGACAGCACGCCGTCGGCCTTGAGGACGCGGTGGATCTCCCGCAAGGTTCTTGCGGGGTCTGGGATTTCCCCCAGGACGGCGGCTAGAAAGGCCAGGTCAAGGCTCTCATCGGGGAAGTCTAATTCACAGGCATCGCCTACGCGGGCTTCCACGTTGGTGAGGTTCTGGATCTTCTGTTTCAGGATGGCTATGGCCTGTGGCTCGATGTCCACGGAGTAGAGTTTACCCCTTGGGCCTACGCGTCGCGCGGCTTCAAGGGTGAAAAAGCCGGAGCCGGGCCCCAGTTCCAGGACTTGCATGCCGAGGCGGATGCTGACTAGATCGAGGGTCTTTCCGGCGCTGAAAAAACGACGGCGCAGGGGGTTATCTATCAACCGGATCATCGCCGCGGGGATGGGAAAGGGATATATCTTGCGCACGAGGCGTATCACTATCTGCAAAACCAAGAAGAGTGCTATGAGAGCAACTAGAGCCCACAAGCATGTCTTGAGCACTCCCTGCCTCCCGCTGGGCCTACCGAATCCTATATGGATTCTACCATCTTGGGGAGGCTTTGTATAGTAGTTAGGTTATAGCAAAAGGCAGGTTGACATAACGATATGGCTGCAATACCTTCGGATACAGCTACTGGAGTTGCCAGTTCCCGTCAACATATCGGAACTGAGATGACCGGTTGTCACTGAATGCCTTTGGGTGAAGCGACTCTACATCTCGCAACCAGGAACTGTGGTAGACAATGAATCGTGGAACGGGTGGCACCGCTAGCGCGAAATCCAATATCGCGAGGGCACTCAGTTTGGGGTATCGCTCCAGAAGCCAGGCAAGGTCTTCTTCAAATCCTTGCGGCCACCATTCAAGGCTAAGACCGCCGGCGAAGGCCAGTATCACAAGGCGTGGAATCTTTTCGTTCTGTAATTCCGAGGCTGAGCTTGCCAATTGCGTCGATGCCCTACGGACATTGCCCTCGATACGATCGAGATTGTACGTGCCATAGCAGGGACCATCCAGCTTCAGCTTGCTGGCTTTTGTAGGGCCAATTACCATCACTTGAACTTTCCTGTCACGGTCAGTTTCGTCCCTGCGCCTGTGAATAAGGTAGAATGCACAATACCATCCAGATGAGGCAGGCCATTTTCGGACAATTTTCCAGTGGAAGCTTGGTTCTCCTCGGTGGATTCTACGTATTTCTGCCTCAAACCACTTGGAAAGACTGTCGAACTCTTTATCGTTCGGAGAATAGAGGTCATCACTATGGAGTGTTATGCGGTACGGCAGATTGCCGATGCTCGATTCCAGAAGACGAGCCTCCAATCGCTTGATGAATTCTTCGAAGTAACGTTGGGTATTTCTGCTCTTGCGTTGATGCCTCTTGCGGAACTCTCCGTGGTCACCAAAAACGAATTCATGCTGCTCTCTGGTCATGATCAGTCGACTATCAGGATGTCCCTCCATCCACTTTTCCAGTTGAGCTTGGCGCCTGGCCCGCATTTCTTCAAAGTACCTGACAGGGGTATAAGGCATATCTGCGCGTGCAGAGGTAATGGTCTTGACCTCGCACAGAAAGCGATAGCCGTTATGGGAAATGACTCTGTCTGCGGCTTTGGCAAGAGGCGCGCGCCCGGGCCGATCAAGTTTATCCACTGCCCAGCCTCGCTTCTTGAAATAGCTGTCGACAATCTCTTCGTTTTGTTCTCCCAAAGAGGGCTTCTTACCATGCATGGTGGGCTCCCGCCCTTCTATGAAAGCGTTCGCACTACCTCGGCTACACCCTCGCAGTTCTTCTTCCACTCTCCCGACAGAATACCACACTCCTTTTGGGAAGGCTTGACATATTCAGACTAGGTTGTGGCAGCGGAAGGAAGTGAACAAAAAAAGCCGCTCCTATCCAGAAAAGGTGCAGCGGCCTTTAGTACGACGCCGCCAAGAAGGCTGGGGGACGAGGATTCGAACCTCGGCTGGCGGATCCAGAGTCCGCTGTCCTACCGCTAGACGATCCCCCAGCGCATTTCCATTTTATCACAGTTGCTCCTTCAGGGCAAGGGTGCGCCCTATACCGCCTTCAACTTCCAGCGGCCACGCTTGAACCAGAAGGCCATCAATAAAGCGTTACCCACGTTAGCCAATCCCAAGGCCACCCAGATGCCGGTGGTGCCCCAGAAGCGGGAGAAGAGGTAGGCCAAGGGGATCTGTAGAACCCAAAGAGTGAAAAGGTTGATGAACATGGCGGGCACTGTGTTCCCCGCCCCATCCAATGAGCGTCCCATAACTATCCCTAAGGCACTGAAGATGTAACTGATGGTCACGATCTTGAGACAATTGCTCCCATACTCCACAACTCCAGGGTTGGCGTTGAAAATGGAGATGATCCGGTTGGCCGAGGGGAGGAAGAAGGTAGCGGCGGCAGTCATGAGGGCCATATTATAGCCACTTATGAGCCAGGCGCTCTTTTCAGCCCGCTTCGGCTGGTGGGCTCCCAAGTTCTGCCCCACCAGGGTAGCGGAAGCGTTGCCCAGGCCGAAGCCGGGGACCAAAACCACCATCAGTATGCGGTTGGCGATGCCATAGCCGGCCACGGCGAAAGTGCCGTAAAGGGCTATGATACCCAATAAGGTGGCCCGAGAGAGTGCCCGGAGGGTCATCTGTATGGTGCTGGGGAGGGCGACGGTGATGATCCTCCGCATCAAGCCCAGATCTATGCGCAACTTATCCAATTCGATACGCACTCGGGCTCTGCCTTTGAGCAAGATGTAGAATTGCAAAGCCAAACCAGCCCCGTAAGCGAGGACAGTGGATAGCGCAGAGCCTGCTACGCCCAAAGCCGGCAACGGCCCCAACCCAAAGATGAGCAAAGGCTCGAGGAGCACATTCAAACCATTGGTAAAAGCCAGGACCCACATGGCGGTGGTAGCGTTTCCTGCCCCTCGCAAGACGGAGTTGATAGTAGGGACCAAGATGATGGTCAGGAGGCCAGCGAAGGTGATACGAAGAAAAGCCAGGCCTAGGGGGACCACCTCTGGCCCAGCGCCTAGGAGAAGAAGCATCGGTTTGGCCAAAAGGAACCCCACCAGGCTCAGAGCCAACGATACCACTATGGAGATGATAATCGTCTGAAGGGTGGCGTGGTTAGCGGCGGGGCGATCTCTCTCCCCGATGCGGCGAGCGACCACGGCCATGCCGCCGATGCCCAACCCCATGGCTAAACTGTTGATCCCCCAGCGCAGGGTACCGCCGATGGTCACCGCGGCCACAGCGGCGGGGCCGATTTTCCCCACCCAGAAGATGTCGATGATCTGGAAGACACTGATCATCGACATCTCAAGGGCCATAGGAACGGCTAGGAGCCAGATATTACGGTTGAGGCTGCCCTTTGTGTAATCGTGCTCTGGCAAGAGGCCGACTTCGCTTACCGCCCCTTCATCTCCCTCGGGATCCTGTAAGGAAGTCATTATGAGGCCTACTCGCTCCCAGCCAGCCTTGCCAGATGCTCGAGAGCCAGGTCTATCCTCCGCAGCGCCCGCCTTCTCCCCAGGACAGCGAGCGTACCGAAGAGGGGAGGGGCCACCTTCTTCCCGGTGACGGCGATGCGGATGATGCTGAAGAGTTGGCCAGCGGTCAAGGATAGGTCGTCGGCCAAGCGGCGGAGGGCCTTCTCTAGGCTCTCCTCGTCGAAGAGGGGCAGTTTCTCCAACCTCTTCCCGGTCACCTTGAGGGCCGCGCGCGATTCTTGAGCGGTCATCTCCTTTCCAATGAGGAGTTGGGGGTCGTAGGCTATCTCCTCTTGGAAGAAGAAATCGACCAACTCCACACCGTCGCTCAAGACCTTCATCCGCTCCTGGATGAGGGGGACCAGACGGAGGGCCCTCTCCACATCGGCATCCAGTCCTGTCTTTCTTAAGAAAGGCAGGAGTCGCTTGGCCAAGTCGTCGGGCTCCAGTTGACGGATATAGACCCCGTTCATCCAGTCCAGTTTCTCCTCGCTGAAGACGGAGGGGGCGGGGTTCACCTTCTCCAGGGCAAAATGCTCGATCAACTCCTCCCGGGTGAAGAGTTCCCTCTTATCGTCGTAGGCCCAGCCCAAAAGGGCCAGGAAGTTGACCATCGCCTCAGGCAGATAGCCCGCATCTTGGTAGTCGCTCACCGAGATGGCTCCGTGCCGCTTGGAGAGTTTGGTGCGATCTAGGCCCAAGATCATCGAGACATGGGCGAACTGGGGCGGGGTATGTCCCAGGGCCTCATAGATCCGTATCTGGCGAGGGGTGTTAGCCAGATGCTCGTCGCCGCGGATAACGTGGGTTATCTGCATCAGAATATCATCCACCACCACGGCGAAGTTGTAGGTAGGCAAACCGTCGGCTCGCACGATGATGAGATCGTCCAGTTGCTGGTTGGCGAAATGGACATCTCCCCGCACCAAGTCGTGAACAACCGTCTCCCCCTCCAAGGGCATGGCGAAGCGGAGGGCCGGTTTTCTGCCCTGGGCTTCCAGGGTGGCCCTTTCCCGGGGAGATAAGTCTCGGCAACGGCGGTCATAACCCGGCGTTTCCCCCCTAGCCAGAGCGGCTTCTCGCCGCTCCTTCAGTTCCTCCGGGGTGCAATAGCAGAAGTAGACCTTTTTCTCCTCCAAAAGCTGCTCCGCCGCAGCACGGTAGAAATGGAGCCGTTGCATCTGGAAGTAGGGCCCTAGGTCGCCTCCTACCTCCGGTCCCTCATCCCAGTCGAGGCCCAGCCAGTGGAGGGAATGCAAAATGCCCCCCACCGACTCCTCGGTGGAACGCACCTGATCGGTATCCTCTATCCGCAGGACGAAGGCCCCTTGGTGATGGCGGGCGAAGAGCCAGTTGTAGAGGGCGGTACGTGCCCCGCCCACATGCAAGTACCCCGTGGGGGCGGGGGCGAACCTGACGCGCACCGTTTTATTCATAGGAACCTCTCGAAGTCCTGGGTTTGCCATCGTAGTTGCTGATGGTAGGCAGGGTGAGGGCGGAAGGGACGGATGCAATCCTCAGGACGTGTGTTCCCCACTATCTCTATCTTCTCTAAATCGCCTGCCCCCAACCCCTTCAATTTGCAATAGTAGAGGTAGCCGATCTCGTCTATATCGTAGCCCATAAGTTTTGCCGCAACCGTATCGGCGGCCAGAAAGTCGGTGCTGGCGATGGCCACCTGCAACTCCACCGGCTCTCCATCGCCAGGACCCCACCCTTCCATCCCCAGAAAGCCGTCGATGATGCTCAGGTGAGGGGCTATATGTTTGGCCAGGGTATAGAGGTTGAGGTTGATGGCCGGGTACCCTTGGTGCATGGCCATCTTATCGCTCCTGAGAACCGTGGTGGCCACATCTCGCTTGAGTCCCTCCAGAAACGGCGCACCTTTCACCCAAGAAGGGGTAACCCTGGATAAGGTATTGAAAAGAGCGCTATTCTTCCCTCTTTGATCGCGGATGAGGCTTCCCATGATCATATTCTTCAGGGAAAGGGTGATGATCACCGTGTCGTGGGTCTTGGGCGGGCCGATGGAGATGCGGTAGGGGCTCTCCCAGGCGGTCTTGGCTAGACGCAACTCTAGGGGAGCCAGATTCCGATCATATACCTCTACCTTCACCCACCGGTCTCTATTGAGATCCATCAGCCGAACGCCGTACTCTTCGATCAGCGGCTCATAGCCGAAAACGCGAAACCCCTCGAAGGTATCAGTGAGGCCGGCCCCCTCGCCGATGGTGATAGAGCCACCATAGCGGGATCCCAGAAAGTCGAGGAGGGCTCGCACCGCTTCCACATGGGTGGCCGCCAGTTGATTTGTGGTGGAGACGAAGTTGGGCTTGATGAGCAGCCCATCTGGAGGCAACTTGATCTCCTCTCCGATACACTCCAAAGCCTGGGTTATGTTTTGGTATCTGTCTGGGCCCTTGATGAGGGCTAACTTGCTTTTCACTGGAACTCCAGTTTTCGATGGCGCAGCAGGATGCTTTGCACCACCCCTTCCGCCAGGAGGAGGGTTATGAGTCCACTGCCTCCATAACTCATGAAAGGGAGAGATGTGCCGGCGGCGGGGATGAGCCCTATGTTCATCCCCATGTTGACGAAGGCTTGGAAGGCGATCACGGTCGCCACGCCGCAGGCGATCAATTTCCCGAAATCGTCGCCAGCCAGATCCGCGGCCCGGAGGATCCGCAAAAGGACGATGCCCAAAAGGAGGAGCAGAATCAGAACGCCTACAAAGCCCAGTTCCTCCCCCAGGACGGAGAAGATGTAGTCGGTATGGCGGACGCGGAGGAAATGTAACTGGTTCTGGGAGCCGCTGCCGAACCCCTGTCCCCACCAGCCTCCTGACCCCACAGCGATGCGGGCTTGATTGATGTTGTATCCCACCCCCAACGGATCGTGCTGGGGGTTGAAGAAGATGATGATCCGCTCACGCATATAATCTTCAAGGGAGAGCCAGATGAGTGGGGTGCCCAGGACGCCTAGGAGGGCCAGGATAGCGACATGTCGCAAGCGGGCCCCGGCCATCAGGGCCATAACCAGCCAGATGACGCCCAAGATCAAGGCTGTTCCTAAGTCAGGCTGGAGATAGATGAGAACCATGGGGATGGCTACGTAGATAAGAGAGATGAGCAGTTGTGGAAACCGCTCTATGCTTGGGCCGCGGTCAGATAGGTATTTGGCCAAAATAATGATCATGAAGAGTTTCGCCAACTCAGAGGGTTGGAAGCGTCCGAAGCCTAACCACCGCTGTGCGCCAAAGGAGATGCGGCCTACTACTGAGAGGAGGAGCAGTGAAAGGATGGTCAAGATGTAGAGGGGACGGTATAGGTTCTCCAGGTATCGATAATCAGCGATAGTGGCCAGAAACATCAGGCCTAACCCTACTAGAGCGTAGATCATCTGTCTGGCGAAAAAGGTATCCCAAAGGTTTTCACCGCTTTCCCCGGAGAGGTGGGTAGCGCTGTAGATCATGATGACGCCGTAGAGCACCAGGAGCACGGTGGCTCCCAGAAGCAGGAGGTCAAAATGTTGGGTGACTCTTCTCATAACCCCTGACCTTAGTGCGTTTTCATTCTAGTGGCAGGTCGAAGTAGTCAGCCAGGATCCGGGCGGCCACAGGAGCCGCGGTCACCGAGCCCTCACCACCCCCCTCGATGAAGACCACCAGGGCGATCTCCGGATCCTCCGCCGGAGCGTAGGCCACAAACCAAGCGTGGGTGGGCAGGTTCCCCTCCCTATCGCGGGGGCCTGGATACTCGGCGCTCCCCGTCTTGCCAGCCACCGCAACCCCGGGCAGATTAGCCCTCCAACCGGTGCCCCAGGCCACAGCGGCCCGCATACCCTCCCGCACTAGGGCTAGGTTCTCCGGGCCGATGGGGAGTTGGCGGATCGCCTCCTTGCGGAAGGGGCGAATGATGTTGCCTTCGGCGTCTCTTACCTCACGGACGATCTGCGGCCCATAGAGGGTACCGCCGTTGGCCAGGGCAGCGGTAGCGTTGAGGAGCTGGAGGGGGGTGGTCAAGATATATCCCTGCCCGATAGCCATGTTGTAGGTATCTCCCGTCACCCAGGCCTCGCCATAGGTGAGCCGCTTCCAATCTTCGCTGGGGATCAACCCTTCACCTTCCCCTGGAAGGTCGATGCCAGTGGGCGATCCTAGGCCAAAAAGGCGCGCATAGTAAGCCAGGCTGGGCAGACCCAGGCCAGCGAAATCCTGATAACCGCCAGCCAACTTATAAAAGAAGACGTCGCAGGACTGGGCGATGGCTGACACCACGCCTAGAGGCCCATGTCCAGCCCAACAGCGGAAGGGCTGAGCCAAAGAGGGGTCCTGGGGGGCGAACCGGTGGGGAAGCCAAATGGTCCCCGGGCAATTGATAGCGGTGTGGCGGTTGATGACCCCCGCCTCGAGCCCAGCGGCAGCCCCAATGATCTTGAAGGTGGAGCCTGGGGGGTACTGTCCCGTCAAAGCGTGATCGACCAGAGGGTGATGAGGGTTATCTTGCAAGGCCTGGTAATCTTCGAAGGATATACCGCCGATGAAGAGGTTGTTGTCATACGAGGGGAGGGAGACCAGAGCCAGGATCTCGCCCGTTTGAGGATCCATGGCTACCGCTACCCCCGACGGGGAGCCCGCCGCGGTCATCTCTTCCTGGAGCGCCTCGGTAGCCTCCTCTTGGAGGTCGAGGTCGATGGTCAGGATGAGGTTGTAGCCTGGCTGGGGATCCATAGCCGTCCCCACAGTCCGCACCTCCCTTCCGGCCACATCGACCTCCACATGCTTACGGCCTTTCTCCCCCTTCAACTCCTCCTCGAAGGTCAACTCCACCCCTGTCAGCCCTACCAGGTCGTTGGGTTCATAGTCGGAGTAACTCTCCACCTCTTCCTCAGGGATGGGCCCCACATAGCCGATGATATGGGAGAGCAAAGGGCCATCGATATATTCGCGCTGGGCCTCTATCTGTACCACTACCCCGGGGAGATCAAGGTGCTCCTCCTCGATGAGGAATGCGACCTCTCGAGGTAGATCATGGGCCAAAATAACGGGGACGAAGGGGGTCTTTCTTCCCTCTTCGATCAAATCCCTTATGCCGGGCCCAAACCACCGCTCTAACCCTAAGAAGAGAGGGGAGACTTGGGACAGAGATGAGGGTTCGCTATCCAGCCGGCTTTCGACAGGCATCTCCAGAAGGGAGGCTAAGCGTTGGATCACCTCCTCCTCTCTATCCGGGGGGAGATCGGCTGGTACCACAGAGACGGTGAAACTGGGGATATTTCTGACTAAGAGCCTCCCCTCACGGTCGTAGATCACTCCCCGGGGCGCCGGGATGGAGACCAGTCGGAATCTATTGCGGTTGGCTCTCTCCCGGCTCTCCTCTCCTTGTACGATCTGGAGCCGCCAGGTTTGGAGAGCGAGGAGGGAAAAAAGCAAGAGGATGATAATGCGGAAGACCGTGATCTTAGCGTCGGGCTTTCTCTTTTCCATCGCCTTTCCCGGTATCAAAAGCCTGCAAATCTTGTCATGGCCAAGTCAGGCAGCGAGCCTCTAATTTGATTATAGCGAAGGGGGTGGTTCTTGACAAGGGATCGAGGCTCGGCCTTTTACCACTCCATTCGCTCCGGACCGATCCGGCGATGGAGCCAAGAGAGGAGGGGGTAAAGGGGAAGCATGACCAGTGTGTTGAGAAAACCGGTAGGAAGCAGCACCTCCAGGAGGGTTTCCCCCCACAGGGCTGGCCGCCCTAGGAGTTGCCAGGCTAAGAGCGAGGCCAGGTTGTACCCCAAAGTGGCTAGGAATATGATGGCCAAGGGGAAGAGGATATTGGTGCGGTATATGCTCTTTTGCTCCAGGCTGGTTAGAAGGGTCAAGAGAGTGAGAATGAGGGCCGAGAGCCCTAGAGGGGTGGCGGAGAGGAGATCTAGAGCCAGCCCACCTATGAACGCCCAGAGGAGCCCTTCCTTAACTCCACGGAGCAAACCCCAAGAGATCACCAGCATCACCACTAGGTCGGGCTTTAGGCCACCCCAGGAGAGGTGAGGTAAGAGGGAAGATTGAAGGAGAGCAACACTGGTCAAAAGCAGAACCGCAGCATAGGGGTTCATGGTTCGAAATCGGTGATGATCATCACCATCTCCAACTGGTCGAACTCCACCGTGGGCTCTACCTCCGCCTCCTGGAAGAGTTCGATATCTCTTTGTCGGATGGCGGTCACCTGACCGATAACCAGTCGGCGGGGAAAGTTGCCCCCCAATCCAGAGGTGAGGACTAGATCGCCTACCCCCACCTCCTCTCCTTGTTGTATGTACCGCATCACTACTCCTCCGCCCGGCTTCCCTTGGACCACCCCTGTGGCTCTGGAGTTCTGGATCAAGGCGTTAACTGAACTGGAAGCGTCGGTGATGAGAAGTACTCTAGAGGAGCGGGGATAGGTCTCCACCACCCTTCCCACTAGCCCTTGGGAGGTGACCACCGGCATCCCTACGGCTATCCCATCGCCGCTACCTCGGTCGATGGTGATGTGCTCCAGCAGGTTGCTGGGGTCGCGGCCGATCACCTGGCCAGAGACCAACTGGTAGTCGGGGTTCGCCTCCTTGAAGTCCAGTTGCTGGCGCAGGGTGATGTTCTCCATCTCCGCCTCACGGAGGCGAACGTTCTCGATGGCTAACTCATCAACCAACTTCTGCAACTCCTCGTTTTGACTCCTTAACGTTTCTAGGTCTTGGAGGTAGCGAGCCAGGTTCGTGAATCTCTCCCCTAAGGAATCGAGGCCCCGTTGGAGGGGGAAAAACAACTGGGCCATGAGGTTCTCTACCGGCTTCAGGAGATGAGTGACCTCTAAGGCTAGAAAAGCCAGGATGAGCAGCAAAAGAAGTAGAGCCGCGGGGGTGCCTCGCAAGCGGGACAACGGACGCTCCTTCCTCAGCCTCGCCGGGGCGTAGCGCTCCTTTGGGTACTCGTCAGAACATGGCGAAGGGTATCCAACTCCTCCAGTACCTTACCGGCACCACGCGCCACGCAGGTCATAGGATCCTCAGCCACATAGACCCGCATCTTTGCCTCTTCGGAGAGCCGCTCCGCCATCCCTTTCAGAAGGGCCCCTCCCCCGGCTAAGGCGATGGCCTGTTCCATGAGATCAGCCACCAACTCCGGAGGGGTTTGATCGAGGGTCGTCTTCATAGCGTCGATGATCAGCTCCAGGGCGGGAGAAAGGGCCTCTCGGATCTCTATGCTGGAGATCTCCACCGCCTCCGGCAGACCGGAGATGAGGTTGCGGCCTCGGAGGAGCATAGTCTGTTCCTCTGGGAGGGGATAAGCGGAGCCTATGGCCATCTTCACCCTCTCTGCCGTCCTCTCTCCGATGAGGAGGTTATATTTCTGACGGGCGTATTGGACTATCGCCTCATCCATCTCATCCCCCGCTACACGGATGGAGGTGGAAACCACGATGCCGCCCAGAGATATGACCGCCATCTCCGAGGTGCCACCACCGATATCGATGACCATGCTTCCCACCGACTCGTTCACGGGCAGCCCGGCTCCGATGGCGGCCGCCATCGGCTGCTCGATGAGATAGGCTTCTCGGGCGCCAGCGCTGATACAGGCATCGTGCACCGCTCGCTTCTCCACCTCGGTGACCCCGCTGGGGATACCGACCACCACCCGGGGTCGGGGGATGGGAAGGAATACCTTCTCGTGTACCTTCTGAATAAAGTAGTGGAGCATTCGTTCGGTGATGTCGAAATCGGAGATCACACCATCCCTCAGGGGACGGATAGCCACGATGTTGGCCGGGGTCCGCCCCACCATCTCTTTCGCTTCCTGGCCGATGGCCAAGATCTTCTTAGTCTTCGTCTCTATAGCCACCACGGAAGGCTCGTTGATGATGATCCCCTGGCCTCGCACCAAAACCAAAGTATAGGCGGTTCCCAAGTCGATGCTGATATCCCGGGAGAAAAGGCCCAGGATGGCGTTCAAGGGGTTAAACACGGATCTCTCCTCTCTAACTGCCCTTTCCCTATAAGAGGGTGCTTCGGCCAATTATACCACAGAAACCATCAGCAAAAAAGGGGCGGCTAGCTCGCCCCTTTCCACGCCTCGTCCCAGGTTCACTCCTCTTCAACTTCTTCGGGGGGCTCCTCTTCTCTCTCTCCGGATATGATCTCCACCTCGCTGGGCACCACCTCTTCGATTACCTCTTCCGCCACCTCCTCCACCCTGAGAGGCAGGATCTGGGCTACTACCTCTTCCTTATCGGTGAGGATCTCCACGTCAGCGTCAACTGTAAGGTCGCCGACCAGAATAGACTGGTCCATCTCAACCAGGTCCTCTAGGTTCACCTCTATCGACTCGATGAGGTTGGAGGGTAAGCATTCCACTTCCACGGAATCGAGTCCGCGAACGAGGACGCCCTCTCGTTTCTCCATCACGGGAGAGTGGCCTATGAACACCAGAGGGACCTCGGTGGTGATCTTCTCTGTCATCACCACCTCATAGAAGTCCACATGCAGGAGGGCGTGAGTGATAGGGTCTAACTGCACCTCGCGAGCCAGGGTCGTCCTTGGCTCATTGTCATCTCCCACCCGAAGGGTGATCAGATGATGGCTCCCCACCCGCTCTAGGACCCGTCGTAGGCTTCGCTCTTCGATCTGTAAAGGGAGGGGCTCCCTCCTATGGCCGTAGAGGATGGCGGGGACAACTCCCTGCCGTCGCAGTTGCTTCACCTGTTTGCCAATCACCTCCCGCTTCTGGGCCCTCAATTCTATCTCTTCCATCGATCTCTCCCGGTGAATATGCTCTTTAAAGCATAGATGAAGGCCAGGGTAGCACCCAGAGCAGCGCCCAAGGCCAGGGCTGATTTCTGATCCAGCATAGTGGTCACTGAACCCTCAATGGGGCCGCTGGCGATAAATATGCTTCTGACCTCATCGGCTTTGATCTTCCCCGCTACCAGGAGCCCAGCGCCGCCTTGGTTTACCTCCACCTCCTGCCCAGAGATCATGAGCGCCCCCGAACGCTGGAGAGCGATCGTCTCTCCTCGTACAGCCAGAGCCCCACCCTGACTCAGGGTTACCTCTCCACCCTGGATATACTGAGCGCCACCTTGTCGGATAGTCACCTTCTCCGCCTCGATCGACTGGGCACCGGATTGGTGAAGCCGAACCTCTTGGGCCTTAATGGTCTGGGCCCCGCTCTGGGTCATCTCCACGCTGTTAGCGGTGACATCTCCCACTAATTCGTTTTCCAGAGCCGCCAGTTCCTCGCCAGATACCTCTTCACCAGCCATAGGAAGACCCCTTTTGCTTCTGATGGCTAAGATTCTACCCCAAGACCGATAGTTCGTCAAGGTTTGACATTGAGGGGAAGTTGCCATAGAATTTTCAATACTTGACGTAGAAAGGATAACGGTGGTGACCAGGCCGACAACCGGTGAGGAGATACGGAAAGCGTTCCTGGACTTCTTCGCCCGAAAGGGGCACCTGGTGATGTCCAGTTCCTCCCTGGTGCCGGAGGGGGACCCCACTCTGCTTTTCACCAGTGCAGGCATGGTCCAGTTCAAGCCCTACTTCTCCGGCCAGGAGACCCCCACTCACGGGCGTTTGGCCTCCTGCCAGAAATGCTTCCGCACCACCGATATCGACCGCGTAGGGGACGAGAGCCATCTTACCTTCTTTGAGATGCTAGGGAACTTCTCCCTCGGCGACTATTTCAAAGAAGGGGCCATAGAGTTGGCTTGGGAGTTCGTCACCCAAGGCCTTGGCCTTCCCCCAGACCGCCTCTGGATAACCATCTATCTAGATGACGATGAAGCCCAGGTCCTGTGGATGAAGATCGGTGTACCAGAGGCGCGCATCCTCCGTTTCGGAAAGAGCGAGAACTGGTGGGGGCCAGCGGGAGAGACGGGGCCCTGCGGGCCTGACTCCGAGATATTCTACGACCGAGGGGAGAAGTATGGCTGTGGCCGTCCCGATTGTGCCCCTAATTGCCCCCATTGCGATCGCTACTTGGAACTCTGGAACCTGGTCTTCATGCAGTACCATCAAGATGAGGCTGGAGAACTTACGCCCTTACCGGAGCAGAATATCGACACGGGGATAGGTTTGGAGCGGACGGCGGTGGTGATGCAAGAAGCCTCCTCCGTCTATGAGACCGACCTCTTTTACCCTCTGGTCAAGCGGGCGGCAGAACTCGTGGGGGTGGAATACGGCTCCCACGAGGCGAGCGACCGCTCCTTGCGCATAATCGCCGAGCATGGCCGGGCGGCCACTTTTCTCATAACCGATGGCGTGATGCCCGCTAATGAGGGTCGAGGATATGTCCTACGGCGGATCATGCGCAAGGCGATCTATCATGGCCGTCACCTGGGCCGGGAGGAGCCGTTCCTGGGGGAGATCGCGGGGGTGGTAAGCGATCTCATGGGAGAGGCGTATCCGGAACTCATCAATAGAGCGGAGTTCGTAGTCCAAGTGATGACCGCTGAGGAGGAGAGGTTCCAACAAACCCTGGATACAGGTACCCATCTTCTCATGGCCCTCCTGGAGGATCCGGAAGTGATCGAGAGAGGAGTCATCTCCGGCCAGGATGTCTTCCGCCTCTACGATACCTATGGATTGCCTCCCGATTTCACCCGAGAGATAGCCGCTGAGCACGGCTTGACTACTGACGAGGAGGGGTTTGAGGCTGCGATGGCCGTCCAGCAAGAGCGGGCACGCGCCGCTGCAAGATTTACCCTGGGTAGCCAAGATGAGATATACCAGAGGCTCGATCTTCCACCCACTAAATTCATAGGGGATGAGACCTTAAAGACCTTGGGGGATTCATCTCGCGTGTTGGCCCTAGTTCAGGGTGAGGAGGCTGTGGATGAGGTCAAGGAAGGAGACGAGGTTGAGGTCGTGCTTGACATAACTCCCTTCTATGCCGAGGCAGGTGGGCAGGTGGGCGATACTGGAGAGATTTGGGGGGCAAATGGTTTCCTGCGGGTGAGCGGCACAAAGAGACGTCTTTCCGACCTCATCGTCCACCTCGGGAGGGTAGGGCCGGGGTATCTCAGGGTAGGCGATAACGTTAGGGCTTGGGTGAATAAAGAGCGCCGCCTTGACATAATGCGCAACCATACGGCCACGCATCTCTTGCACAAGGCTTTGCGGGAGATTTTGGGGGGCCATGCGCGCCAGTCTGGCTCTCTTGTGGCTCCCGATAGGCTCCGCTTCGACTTCACCCATATGGCCGCTTTGACCACCGAGGAGTTGAGGGAGATCGAGCAGTGGGTCAACGCCAGGGTCAGAGAGAACCTACCGGTCACCGCCCAGGTGATGGATTATGACAAGGCGATAGCCGCCGGGGCGGTGGCTATCTTCGGGGAGAAGTATGGCGACCGGGTGCGGATGGTGAGCATCGACGACTACACTAAAGAACTATGCGGAGGGACGCATCTTGGGGCTACGGGCGAGATAGGGCTCTTTGTTATCGTTGGCGAGGAGAGCATAGGCGCTGGCCTGCGGCGGATCGAGGCCCTCACTGGTCGTGGGGCGGAGCGATATATGCAAGAAGCGCTGGCCACATTAGTCCAGATGGCTGACAGATTGCAAGTGCCGTCTACGGAGGTGGGGGATAAAGTCGCTTCCCTTCTGGAATCGTTGAAGGAAAAGGAGAGGGAAGTGGCGCGCCTCAGGCGGGAGAAGGCGAGAAGCGAGGTCGATTCCCTTCTAGAGAAAGTGACGGAGGTAAAAGGGATCAAACTGTTGGCTGCAGAGGTGCGAGCAGATGATATCGAATCCTTACGGGAGATCACGGATTGGGTGAGGGATCGCCTTGGTTCTGTGGTCGTAGTTCTAGGGGCCGTTCTAGATAGCAAACCCAGTCTTGTGGCTGCCGTGACACCAGACTTGGTGGAGAGGGGTTTGAGAGCCGACTGGTTGGTGAAGGAGGTAGCCAACTTGGTGGGTGGTGGAGGAGGGGGACGCGCTACCCTGGCTCAGGCTGGCGGGCGGGATGCCACCAAACTCCAAGAAGCGCTGGCCGCGGTAGAAGGGTTCCTAGCCGACAGGCTATGAAAATAGGGAGAGGTAGGGAGTGGGAACCGTAGTTCATGGAAGCGGGGGTTGACGTCGGGATACCGGCGTCCTTTTGAAAGAGATGGGTTTATCTACACCTCGGATCGACGCCACGGCGCAGCAAGTGATCTATCTCCAAGCCGATGATGACTTTGCCACCGTACGCCATCGTCTATCCGCTGCTCAGGCGGCGAGAGTCATCCTGGTAGTACCTCCTAACTGCCGGGGGCTCAAAAACAGGATGCATCTCAGGCTTTTGGAGCGGCTGATGGATGAGTCCCCCATAAGGGTGGCTTTGGTCACCCGAGATCGAACTCTAGGAACATGGGCTCGGGAACTAGGTTTTCCCGCCTTCCCCTCAGTGGAGAAGGCCCAAAGGAGCCGTTGGCCCCCTCGCCGCTCTCGCCTGAAGAGGCTTCTTCCCGAGAAACGCCGCCGTCCCCCAGCGCGACCGACTTCCTTACAGGATCCCAGGGGAAAAGTAGCCATGCAGAGAGGGGAGGCCGTTCTCTTCTTCGGCCTCCTGGGAGGTGTCTTCCTCCTTCTTTTGGCTGGCTTCTGGCTTCTGGTCCCTAGTGCCACTGTTACTCTCAAACCCTTGACCTACCCTCTAGAAGAGACGCTGACGGTACGAGTGGACCCCAATCTAGAGGAGATCGATTTCCTAAACTTGATCTTGCCCGCGACTATCAAGGAGGTGGAGATTACGGGCCGGGAGCAGATCGCTTGCACGGCCAAGAAGGATGTCCCCGATGACTCCGCCCAGGGGGAGGTGACCTTCATCAATAAGGCAAGCGAAGCCACCACCGTTGTCTCCGGCACCGTCGTCAGCACCAGCGCGGGTACAAGTGTAAGGTTCCGCACCTTAGAGGATGTTACCCTGCCGCCTGTGGTAGGGGGACAGGCGCGAGCGATGGTGGAGGCTTTGGAGCCTGGGCTCAGTGGCAACGTCTCCGCCTGGACCATTAACCGGGTAGAGGGGACGATAGCCTTGCAGGTGAACGTGATCAACGACTCCCCCACCCAGGGTGGTACCATGAAGCAGGTCTCCTATGTGACCGACGAGGACAAAGAACAGGTGAAAGATATGTTGATGCGGCGGCTCAAGCAGGAAGGGTACAATAGTTTGGTCTCCCGACTGGAGGGAGCCTACCTGCTGCCTGAGTCGGTGGAGTTGATCGTCCTCACGGAGACCTATGATAAGTTCGTAGACGAGGTGGCGGATTCTCTTACCCTGGATATGCGTGTTTTGGCCAGAGGAGTAGCCATCGCCGAGGAAGACGCACGCCGTCTGGCTCTTGCAGCATTGGAATCTTCGATGAGCGAGGAGTTCCAACTACTCTCCGAGGAGATAGGGTTTCTCCCTGGAGGGGTGACCGAGGCTGGCGAAGAGCAGGTTGTCTTCCAGATCGCTGTTAGAGGAGAGATGATGATGAGGATCGATGAGGGGGAGATGAAGGAGCATCTGACCGGGAAGTCGATAGCCGATGCCGTGGCCTATCTCAGCCGCCGATTGGAACTGGCGGAGGAGCCCTCGATGGAGGTCTTGCCTGGTTGGTGGCCCCGGTTGCCTTTGATCCCCTTCCGCATCTCTTTGGTCGTCATGCCCCAGGAGGGATAGATGCGGCTGATGGGTCTCGATTTAGGGGAACGGAGGATCGGGGTTGCGGTTAGCGACCCCAGTCGAGTGCTGGCTAGAGGTATTGAGGTGATCGAACACCGCTCGGTGGAGAAGGACCTGGAGGCTATCGCCCGCCTGGCTGAGGAGTACGAGGTGGAGGCTATCGTGGTCGGTTTCCCTCGACGCCTAGACGGCACAGCGGGCAAAGAGGCCAAGAAAGCGGAGGCTTTCGCTGCCCAGATAGAGACTCATCTCGGATTGCCGGTGATCCTCTGGGACGAGAGGTTGAGCACCGTGCGAGCGGCCAGGGCCTTGGCTGAGGGCGGCAAGAGGAAAAGGCGTCTGGGCATCGACGCTGTGGCCGCCGTGGTGATACTCCAAGATTATCTGGACTCCCTCAGATTATAGGGGTGGAATTGAGACGAACGTCAATTCTCTATCCAGTGGCGCTTCTTGTAGTTCTCATCCTTTTGGGAGGAGCCATCCTTCTGGGATGGCGCTACCTTCTTGCACAGGAGGCGAGCGAGAGTAATACCATCTCTGTGGAGATGAGTTCGCTAGGGAGGTCTCTCTTGGGTTTTTACCTCGGCTTCCGGCAGGGCGAGATAGAGAGCCCGGCTAGCGACGATTCCACGCCCATCCTTTTCACCATCGCCCCTGGGGAGACGGCAGCCACCATCGCCACCCGTCTAGAGAGAGCAGGGCTCATCAGGGATGCAGGGCTATTTCGGCTTCTAGTGCGATATCGGGGGGTGGATGCCCAGTTAGAGGCCGGCGACTACCAGTTACGCCCCAACATGAGCCTGGAAGAGATCGTCAACGCTCTTCAGCATGGTCGCCCCTCTGAGGTAACGGTCACTATCCCCGAGGGGTGGCGGGCCGAAGAGATAGCCGAGATGCTCGAAGAGAGAGGGCTGGTCGAGGCTGAAGAGTTTCTGCGAACAGTGCGAGGGGGGGAGTTCGAATACGATTTTTTGAGCGCGGAGAGGGTCTCTCTGGAGGGGTATCTCTTCCCTGACACCTATGGCATCCCTCCCGATTTCGAGGCTGCCCAGATCATCGATATGATGCTTGCCGATTTCGGACGCCGCTTCGCGCCGGAGATGCGCCAAGAGGTAGCCAGACGGGGGATGAGCATCCAGGAGGTGCTCACCGTAGCCTCCTTGGTGGAAAGGGAGGCCAGAATCCCGGAGGAGCGGCCCATCATCGCCAGCATCTACCTCAACCGCCTAGAGGCCGGCTGGCTCTTGGAGTCCGATGCCACAGCCCAGTACGCCCTCGGCTATCAAGAGGGGACGGGACAATGGTGGAAGAGCCCCATCTTCCTAGAGGAGATGACCCAGATCGATTCGCCCTATAACACCTACCTCTACCCCGGGCTGCCGCCGGGACCGATCTGTAACCCCGGGTTGGCTTCCATCCAAGCGGTCATCAACCCGGCGGAGACCAACTACATGTTCCTCTACCATAAGGGCGATGGCTCCCACGCCTTTGCCGAGACCTATGAGGAACACCTGGAGAACCAGAGGCGGTATGGGGAGTAGATGGCCCTTAGGCTTTCTGCTTTCCGCTTTGGCGTTGGTGGGCTGCGCCGTCACCAAGCCTATCATCAAGATCGGGCTGGTGGCCCCTTTCGAGGGGTTATATAGGGATGTGGGTTACGATGCCCTCTACGCTGTCAAGTTGGCTTTGCGGGAGTGGAACGAGGCGGGAGGGGTGGAAGGGTATATGGTGGAGTTGGTGGCCCTCGATGATAGCGGAGACCCGGATCAGGCACCGGGGCAGGCTTCTGAACTGACACTGGACCCTTTGGTGATGGGCGCCATCGGCCATTTCGATGACCAGACCACCTTGGCTGCCTCGCCGGTCTACCAAGAAGCAGGGCTAGCCCTCATCGCGCCTGCCGTTAGCGCGGGAGGCCTGGACGATTACCCCTCGGTCTTCCGACTGGGCGCCAGTGAGGAGGCTTTGGGTAGGGCGGCTGCTCTTTTCGCCTGGGAGGAGTTGGGGGCTCGCCGTCTAGCCGTCCTTTCCTTATCCTTACAGGATCCCGTCCCACAGGGATCCCGAGGGATGGGAGACGAGGGGAGCGCTCTGACTCAGGCTTTCGTCGTCGCCGCCGAAGATCTAGGGGCTACCGTTCTATCTTACCAGGATGTCGGTGATCTAGAGAAGGGGTTCGACCTCCTCTTCTTTGGTGGCCGTTCCTGGGAGGGGGCCATCCTTCTTCTGAGGCTGCGAGAGGCGGGGATAGAGGCTCCCTTGATGGGGGTTATTGACAGGCCTCACTTTGCGAGATGGGCTGGGGAGGCGGCGGAGGGCACTTTATATGTCACCTCTACCCTGTTAGTAGATGATCCCCGATTCTTGGCCCAGTATCGAGAGTTGACGGGTACCGACCCAGGATCCCGGGCGGCCTTGGCCTACGATGCTGCCCATCTGCTCTTGGCAGCCTTGGAGAAGGCTATCGAGAACGATGGTCGGCCCACGCGGGAGGGGGTTCTCGCCTCCTTGAGAGACCAAGCCTACCAAGGGTTGACCGGCTCCATCGCCTTCAACGAAAAGGGCGAGCAGATCGACCCTCCGATAGGGTTCTATATGATCGATGAAAGTGGTTATCCTGGGAAGAGGCTAAAGTAGGGAAAGTTTGATGACAGGAGGGTGAAATGGAGATCAGGGAACTGAAACCAGACGAACTGAGATGCGTCTGCGACCCCAGCGAGTTCGACTTTAAGTCCACGGCGGAACTGCCGGAATTGACCGAGATCATCGGGCAGGTGCGGGCCACGCGGGCCATCGACTTCGGGGTGGATATCCCTTGCTACGGTTACAACATCTTCATCATAGGCCCCACGGGCTCCGGCAAAACCACCACCGTTCACGCTTTTCTAGAGGAGCGGGCTCTGACTAGACCGGTTCCCGACGATTGGTGCTATGTGAACAACTTCAAAGATCCCTACAGACCTCACGCCCTTCGCTTGCCATCTGGTGGAGCGACTAGCCTGCGTGAGGATATGGAAGAGTTGGTCAAGAATCTGCAGGAGGAGATCCCCCGGGCCTTTGAAAGCGAGGAGTATGAGCAGCACAAAGCCCAAGTCACCAGAGAGTTAGAAGAGAAGCGCGCCGCCCAACTGAGAGGGTTAGAGGGGTATCTAAAGAAAGAAGGGTTCGCCCTCTTACGAACACCGGTGGGCTTCATCATCGCCCCCGTTATCGAGGGGCAGGTCTTGACGGGAGAGCAGTATGAGAAACTCGATGAGGGGACGAAGAAGGCCCTAGAGGAGCGAAGGCCAGAGTTACAGAAGGAACTGGAGAAAGCCTTGCGCGAGGTGAGGGATCTGGAGAAGAAGGCCAGGGCCAGATTGCGCAACCTGGACAAGGAGATCGCCGAATTCGCCATCGGTCACTTTTTCGAGTTCCTCAAGGAGAAATATAGCCAGCATCCGAAAGTTGTCGCCTTCTTGGATGAGGTACGCAGGGATGTGATTCGGCAAGTGGATGCTATCAAGACCGCTGCTCAAGCACCGGAGGAAGCACAGGGGCCCCAGACCGTACCCTTGCCCGCTCCTCGGTCTCCCTTCGACAACTACCGGGTTAACGTCTTGGTTGACAACTCCCGTCTCAAAGGGGCTCCGGTCATCTTGGAGACCAACCCTACCTACAGCAACTTGATAGGTCGGATCGAGCATCGGGCTCAGTTCGGCGCTCTGGTGACCGATTTCAACATGATAAGAGGTGGAGCCTTGCATCGAGCCAACGGCGGTTATCTGATCGTCGATGCCAGGGTCATCCTGCGGCAGCCTTTGGCCTGGGAGGCTCTAAAGAGAGCCCTCCGGAGTGAAGAGATCAAGATAGAGGAACTGGCTCAGCAAATAAGCCTCATATCTACAGTGGGCTTGGAGCCAGAACAGATCCCCCTGGAGGTAAAGGTAGTGCTCATCGCAGATCCTCTCACCTACTACCTCCTCTACGCCTATGATGAGCAGGTGCAGAAACTCTTCAAGGTGAGGGCCGACTTCGCGCCAGATATGGACCGCACGCGGGAGAACATGATGAAATACGCCCTCTTCACCGCCGCTCGGTGTCAAGAGGAGAACCTATGCCATTTCGACCTAAGCGGCGTGGCCAAGGTGGTAGAATATGGCTCCCGTTTGGCGGAGCATAAGGAGAAGTTGACCACCCGCTTCGCCCACATCGCCGACATCGTTCGGGAGGCCAGTTATTGGGCTGGCAGGGAGGGGAGCGAACTGGTGACCGCGGCTCACGTCCAGAAAGCGATCGAGGAGAAGGTCTATCGCTCCAATCGAGTGGAAGAGAGGGTTCGGGAGTTGATCGAGGAGGGGACCCTCTTGGTGGACACGGAGGGCGAGGTGGTGGGCCAGGTGAACGGCCTCTCCATCGTCTCCCTGGGAGAGTATGATTTCGGCAAGCCCTCCCGCATCACGGCCAAGACCTATCTGGGGAAGGCCGGGGTGATCAATATAGAGCGAGAGGCGGAGTTAAGTGGCCGGATCCACGATAAGGGGGTGATGATCCTCTCTGGGTATCTGGGAGGCAAGTACGCCCAGGATAAGCCCCTCAGCCTCTCGGCCAGCCTCTGTTTCGAGCAGTCCTACGAAGGGGTGGAGGGGGACAGCGCCTCCTCCACGGAACTCTACGCTCTCCTCTCTTCTCTCTCTGGCTTCCCCTTGAAACAGAATATCGCTGTCACCGGCTCGGTCAACCAGCAAGGAGAGGTCCAGCCCGTGGGAGGGGTGACTAAGAAGATCGAGGGTTTCTTCGATGTCTGCCGGGTAAAAGGGCTCACTGGCGACCAGGGGGTGATCATCCCCGAGCAGAACGTGAGGAACCTGATGCTGCGGGAGGATGTGGTGGAAGCGGTGGAGGAGGGCCAATTTCATATCTGTCCCGTGAGGAGTATCGACGGGGGGATCTCTATCCTCAGCGGACGGGAGGCTGGAGAACGCCAGCCAGACGGCACCTACCCCCCAGGGACCGTCAGCTATGAGGTAGATAAGCGGCTGCGAGAACTGGCGGAAAGCCTGAAGGAGTTTCGCGAGGAAGTGGAGAAGACCTGAACGTTCGAGAGAGCGCTTAGATCCGGGTTCTGATTGGCTACCATCCACACCACGGAACGGGATCGGGTCGCGCGGCGGACTATCGAGATCTACAAGCGCGTGGTCGAGGAGTGAGAGGCTACTGACTGGTGAGGAGCGCCCCTTGCCTCAGCACGTTTTCATCGCTATAGAGGGGGCCATCGGAGTGGGAAAGACCACCTTGGCTCGCCTCATCCAGGACGAATTCGAGGCCCATCTCCTCTTGGAGGTCTTCGAGGAGAACCCTTTCCTCAAGGATTTCTATAAGGATAGGGAGAGGTACGCCTTCCAGACCCAGATCTTCTTTCTCTTAAGCCGATACCGGCAGCTGCACGAGATGGTCGAGGGGGCCTTAAAGCGTTCTTCTCTCATCAGCGACTACACCTTCGCCAAGGATAGCCTCTTCGCTCATCTGAACTTGAAGGGCGATGAACTGCTCATGTACGAGAGTGTGCACGCTGCCTTGGCGGAGAAGATCCCTCTACCCGACCTGGTCGTTTATCTGCGGGCCGAGACCCATATCTTGATGGAACGGATCGCCTTCCGGGACCGCGTCTACGAGCGAGATATGGACCGGGACTATATCGATGCCGTAAATAGGGCTTATGAGGAGTTCTTTCTCACTTATGACCATAGCCCGGTCCTGGCCGTAGATACCGACAACATCAACATCGTGCGCAACAAGGAAGACCTAGCCTACGTGGTGGGCCAGATTCACGCGGCGCGGGCGGGGGTTCGCCAGCCGCGGCTGCCGGAGGTAGGCAAGATATGAGAAAGTTCATCGCCGTAGCGGGTAATATGGGGGTGGGGAAGTCCACTCTTACCGGGCTTCTAGCCCAGAAGCTGGAGTGGAAGCCCTACTATGAAGCCGTGGCCGACAACCCCTATCTGGCTGACTTCTATAAGGATATGAAGCGGTGGAGTTTTCACTCCCAGGTTTTCTTCCTCTCCCGGCGGCTATATGACAGCCTGCGCATCCTGAAGGACCCAGAGCCGGTGATCCAAGACCGTTGCATGTACGAGGATGCGGAGATCTTCGCCCGCAACTTATATCTACAAGGGCATATGCGGGAGAATGATTGGCACACCTACTGGGAACTATACGAACTGATGAGGGAACTGGTCCCTGCGCCTGAACTCATCATCTACCTGCGGGCCTCGGTGCCCACCCTCTTGCAGAGGATCAACCATCGGGGACGAGATTACGAGCAGGGCGTCGCCGTTGACTACTTGGAGCAACTCAACCGTCTCTATGAAGATTGGGTCGGGGGGTTCGATCTCTGTCCCACGCTTATCATCCCCGCCGACGAACTCGATTTCGTGAAGCACGAAGCCCATCTAGAACAGATAGCCGCCTGGCTCAGTTACAAGGCGTTGCCTGAGTTCTTCAAGACCAGGCCAGCCTCCATAGTTCGGCGGCGAGGCCGAAGGGTGCCTAAAGCCCAGCCGCCGCTGCCGGGGATAGAGTGGAGGCTGCAAAGGGCAAGGAAGTAACTAGCCCCTGAGATCGACTTGGAGATTACCCTACCGGCCCACTATCCGTAGGTTTTAAGTAGAAAGCGGTCTATCTTCAGGCCAAGCGAGCGATAGAGGAGTCTGATGGAGGCGAGTACGAGATGATAGATCTCTCCATTAACAAAGAACAGTTGGAAAGAACCGTGCAGCGGGCGCGGGAGCGCAACATCATCGTTCCCACCTTCGCACAACAAAGGGACCCGGAACTGATCCCGGAAGGCATCAAGGCCAGGCTGAAGCAGATCGGGTTGTGGGAGATCGCCTCGCTCAATCTCTTCCGCATCACCTGGAAGAACGAGCCGGTGGCTCACGGTGGCGGCTTCGATGGCGTCAACTACCTGGAACTCCCACAGGAACTCACGGGTGTTGAGGCGCGCATCATCGCCCTGGTGGGCAAGTGGTTCCCTACCGGCTCCCACAAGGTGGGCGCTACCTTTGGCTGCCTGGTGCCTCGGTTGGTCACCGGCCAGTTCGACCCCACGTACCAGAAGGCGGTCTGGCCCTCCACCGGGAACTACTGCCGTGGCGGTGCCTACGACGCCACTCTTTTGGCCTGCGAGTCGGTGGCCATCCTGCCCGAGGAGATGAGCCGTGAGCGGTTCGAGTGGCTTTCCCAAGTCTCCGGTGAGGTCATCGCCACCCCCGGCTGCGAGAGTAACGTCAAGGAGATCTTCGATAAGTGCTGGGAGTTGAAGGCCACTCGCGAGGAGATCGTCATCTTCAACCAGTTCGACGAGTTCGGGAATCACCTCTGGCACTACTATGTCACCGGTCAGGCGATGGAGGAGGTGTTGAAGCAGGAGATGGGGCCACAGGATGCCTACCGAGGCGTGGTGCTGACCACCGGCTCGGCTGGTACCATCGGCTGCGGCGACCACATGAAAGAGATCTTTCCCACCAGCAAAGTGGCTGCCAGCGAGGCCCTCCAGTGCCCCACGCTGCTCCTGAACGGCTACGGCGGGCACCGCATCGAGGGCATCGGCGACAAGCATGTCCCCTGGATCCACAACGTAAAGAACACCGACCTGGTGATGGCCATTGATGACGAGGCATGCATGAGCCTAGTGCGGTTGTTCAACGAGCCTTCCGGCCGTATCTACCTGGTCAAGCAGGGCGTGCCGGAGAGGCTGGTCGGGCAACTGGACCTGTTGGGCATCTCCAGCATCGCCAACGTGCTCTCCGCAATCAAGTTCGCCAAGTGGTACGAGTTGGGCGAGCACGACATCGTGCTGACCGTCTTCACCGACTCCATGGAGTTGTACCAGAGTCGCCTGCGGGAACTTCGCGAGGAGCATGGCGAGTACACCGAACTCGACGCCGCGGCCGACTACCACCGCTACCTCTTGGGCTGCACTGTGGACTACGTGGAGGAACTGGGCTACTGGGAGCGCCGGCGTATCCACAACCTCAAGTACTTCACCTGGGTTGAGCAGCAGGATAAGACCTACGAGGAAATCCAGGCCCAATGGTATGCCCCCGATTATTGGACCGGCATCCACCGCCAAGTCGAGGAGATCGACGCCCTGATCGAGCAGTTCAACGAGATGACGGGGCTCCTCAGGGAGTTGGAAGGGGAAGAGTGATCCACCTGGGCTGGCAACAACCCTAAGCCCTCTGACGTCGTTCTCAGTTTGGCAAGGCGTTTCTTCGGGGGAGGACGGCTCAGGGTTCGGTACGCACCGATAGGGCAGGTTTCTATACCTGCCCTACTGACTATCACCTTAACTTCGCGCGCAATTTAGTCCAGGTGGTCGAGATGTGAATCCAGAGCGGGGTGCGGTGGCCCACTATCCTCCCCTGAGCCAGGCTCTCCAAGAAATCCTCCGGCCCATTGAAGGGGGGCATCTCCACATAGGCCCGGCCTATCTCGTAGGCGGTGTGGGCGTCGCTCCCCGCGGTGATGGGTAGCCCGTGGGCTTGAGCCAAAGCCTGGGCCTTACGGTTGTCGCTGGGGAAAGTGACCCGGGAGTTGAAGCCCTCTAGGAAGTCGAGTTCGTCTAGGATGTCGAGGAGGGCTACCTGACGCATGGCCGAGCGGCGCAGCCGATCCAGGGGGTGAGATACCCCGACCAAGCCTCCCTGCTCTCTGATGCGAGCCATAGCCTCCTCCGGTGTGAGGCCTCTTGGTATCTCCTCCTTCAGGAAAAAGCCCAATATCTCCCCCTTCGTGGTATCGATCTCCTCTCCCACGATTACTAGGAAGGAGGCCATCCCTTTGAGAGCCAGGGCGCCAGCGATGGTGTTATGGTCGGTGATGGCTACCCCATCCAAACCCCGCCGCCGACAAGTTTCCATGATAGTCCCCAGGGAGAGGGTGGCGTCTTTTGAGTAGCAGGTGTGTACATGCATATCAACTTTCATAACCCAGCCCTTCGAAGAACCGTTTTCGGAAGAGGAAAAGGGCCACCAGGCCCAGAGTGGCTCCGAACCAGAGGGTGGAGAGCCGGATGAGGAGAGAGGCGGCCACGGAGAGACTTCTACTGGCTCCGGTGAGAAAGAGAGTCAACCCCGCAAGGCTGGCATCGGCTACGCCCAAGCCACCGGGTAAGAAGGAAACAGCCCCTAGGATGGCCGAGGAGGCGAAGATGAAAGAGGCTTGCAAAAGTAGCGAAGGGGTCCCAGGGAAGCCCAGCCCTGCCAGGACTAGATAGAAAGCCACACATTCGCTGCCCCAGGAGAGGGTACTGAGGATCACGGCCCATAGCAGGTTTCGAGGGCTCAGAAGCACGTAGGCGCTCTCGTAGAGGTTGTCCAGTTCTCGCGCCAAGCGGGAGATGAGGGGCAACCTTTGGCCCCACCTCAAGAGGCGCAAAGCCAGAGGTCGATACTCGACGATGACCACCAGGGCCAAAAGGAGTATAGCCACGATAAAGATGACCTCCCGGCCTAGGCGATATACTACTAGCCCTGCTGTGGCCAAAAGCACCATAGCCATCCCATCGGTGAGCCGCTCGGCCACTACCACGGGAGCCGACTGGCTCATAGGGGTATCGCTCACCTGCGCAAGGAGATAAGACTTGAGGAACTCACCTACCTTGCCGGGGGTGAGCACCATGGTGAAGCCCGAGGCGAAGATAGCCATGCTATCCAGCCTTTCAACTTTAGCCCCTATCTGGCCCAAGTAGAACTCCCATTTCGCGAAGCGCAAGGCGTAATTGAAGAGAGTGAGCCCTATGACCAGGGGAAGGTACTCCCAACGAAAGCGGGCCAAATTCTCCCTCAGGCTCTTCACATCTGCAAAGGCCACCAAGAGGATGATGACCGTGAAACCCAGGAGGAGGCCTAGAGCGATCTGAGATCGCAGCCTTTGTATGATCGGCGTCCTCTCCATCGAGCCCTTCTATTTGTGGAAGGAGCAGCGGGGGGGCTACTCCTCATAATAGGCGAGGGCCGTTCCCCAGTGGGACCGCTACCAACCAACGGGCTTTTCCTTTACCCGCTCTCTAGTGGGCTCTAGTTGGCCCCCGTACCGTTCCCGGAAGAGCGCTCCCCATCCCGTCTCTTCCAGCACCTTTTGGGCGCGCTTTTTCCCGTGGAGGGGATACCAGTAAACGTTGTGGTAGAGGTTAGAGGCCAGGTAGGCCCAGGGCACCAAAGGGGAGCGGGTGAGCAGCCTCTCAAAAGGTTTCAGGAGGCCGTGATATATCATCTTCTGGCCCCGGCTGGCGAAGGTCTCCCCCCTGGAGAAACGCCAGTCTTCTTCTGCCGCATCCTCCTCCCCCACGATCTCGATCTGGCGGGGATTGCCGACCCCTAAGCCCTTCTCGTGGGCCAGGCGGATGAACTTCAAAGAGAGGGGGTGGAAGCCCATTATTCTGGCCGCCACGGCGTCGATAGCCACCTGATCGGCGCTGGCCAGGATCACATTCTTTACGTGAGGACGCATTGCCCGTGGTCCAGGCCCATCTCCAGCGAAGGTGCCATCCATGACGGCAAAGAGCCCACTATGGATATCCTGCTGAATGGTGAGGAGGTCTACCAGCGTCTCGTGGATCACGCTATGGGTCCAGTGGCGCCGCTCGCTCAGGAGCCCGCCGAAGGCGTTCTTCATGGCTCCGGTCATGGTGGTGAAGACGTGGGTTTTGGTCTGAGGCAACTGGATGATGTTCTTGCCTATGAAGGTCTTAGGGATCTTGACCCCATCGGGGTAGATGTCGTGGAGGACGAGGAACGGCTCCTTAGGTTCGTAGACGATCCATTCCACCTGGGGCTCGTAGATATGGAGGTTCTCGATCCCGTACCGCTCGACCACCACTTTATGACGGTTGTTGATCTCTCCCACATAGGCGCTCACCACCACCGTTCGGTTCTGGGCAGCGATGAGGCTCTCTCTGGGATAACCATCATCTAAGAGGGTCTTTATCACCCCTTCCAGTTGCCAGGGGGGCGTAGAGCAGCCAGGGTACCAGATCTGCCAGGAGATATTGATTTTGAGGAGGGTCTCTTTCACTTTTGGCAGATTGTCTTGATAGTTCACCAGCCGCATAAGCCGGCCATAATCCTCCAGCACCGTCTCTGGGCTGGTCCTCAGGATGGCTACCTTCCCTCGGCCGGGAAAATCCTTCTCTATCATTGGCTTCTCCTCACACTGCCTAAAGATACCTGGGAGAGAGGCTTTTGTCAAGCCAGATGCCCCAATGTTGTGAGGAAGAGATATTCACGATGGCTCATAGACCTTATGGCTTCCCCAAGTGGGGGTGCTTGTTTCCAAGACTTGGGACTCAGGAGTCAGGGATTGACCAGATGTGGGCTAGGTAGTATACTTGACGAGGGAAGAGTGAAGTAGGAAGCGATGGGGACTATAGAGCGAGCAGAATCGTTAAAAGAAGAGGGCCTACGCCTCTATCGGCTGGGTGACCACGAGGCTGCTGCCGCCATCTTCAAGGAAGCGGAGGGGCTCTTCGCTGAAGCAGGGGACCTACGAGGTCAGGGGGAGATGCTCAACAACCTGGGCGTCCTCCACCTCCAGGCCCAGCGGTGGGCAGAGGCAGAGAAAGCGTTCGAAAGTGCCAACGAGAAATTCGTCTCCGCCGAGGATAACCTCGGTCGAGCCCAGACCTTGGGCAATTTTGGGGAACTCTTCCGCAGGCGTGGGAAAAGGGAGGAAGCGGTAGATTCCCTAAAGGAGGCGGCTGCTCTCTTGCGGGAAGCAGGACAGCGGGAGAAGGAGGCGAAAACGCTAGAACTCATCAGTCGCATCCGCCTAGAAGAGAGAAGGTGGCTTGAGGCCCTCCACTTCTACGACCTCAGCCTGGCCGCCCACCCCGGAAGAGTCAAGGGAGCCATCCTCCGCCCCTTGATCAAGATCCCCCTCAGTTTGCTCTCTCGGGGATCGGTGTAGGGCAGGTTTCTTACCTGTCCCTAATCAATCTTTTTGTCTACTCTGAAGTTGCAAGGAGCATCTGCCCTATGAAGCGGAAGCTGGCCCCGGATTTTCCTTACAGGATCCCTGTGGGAGAAATCCGGGGCCAGAGCGGTGTGTGTGGGAACCAGCCCTTCCCCTACATCCCGAATTTGTGGCGTCCGAGTTCATCTCGGACGAAAAACGTCGCAGGTAAACTGCGACGCTACATCTATCATCATGCTGCCCAGCAAATAGTAGGGCATCAGGTAAGTAAACTGCGACGCTACTTCTCTTCTTCGGCCCTCGCCCTGGCGATCACCTCTTGGGCTATGTGATCCGGCACCTCCTCGTAGTGGTCGAATTCCATGGTGAAATAGCCTCGCCCTTGGGTCATGGAGCGCAAATCGGTGGCATATCTCTGTATCTCCGCCAGAGGAGCCTGGGCGGTGATGACACTCAACCCTCCCGACTGGTCCATGCCCATGACCCGAGCTCGCTTGCTATTCAGATCTCCCAAGACATCGCCCATAAACTCTTCCGGGACGGTGATGGCGAGTTGCATGATGGGCTCCAGGAGCACCGGGTTCGCTTCTTCCATCGCCTTCTTGAAACCCAGGGAAGCCGCTGTCTTGAAGGCTATCTCCGAGGAATCGACGGGGTGGTATTTCCCATCGTAGAGGACCGCTCGGAAATCTATAGCCGGATAGCCAGCCAGAACTCCCTTCTGAATCGCCTCCTTGAGCCCCTTCTCCACCGCCGGGATGAAGTTATGGGGGATGGCTCCGCCGCGGATGTCGTCCACGAACTCGAACCCCTGGCCTCTGGGTAAAGGTTCGAGCCTCAACTGCACAACCCCATATTGGCCGCGGCCTCCGGTCTGCTTCTTATGTTTGCCCTCCGCGCTGGCGGTAGAGCGGACGGTCTCCTTATAGGGCACCTTGGGGACATCGGTCTCGATCTCCACCCCGAACTTCCGCTCCAGCCGCCGGGCGGCGATCTCCACGTGGGATTCGCCCATCCCGGAGAGGATCGTCTCCCCCGTATCCTGTTCCCGACTAACTCGAAGGGTGGGGTCCTCTTCTACCAGGCGGGCCAGTGCCGTTCCCATCTTGTCTAGATCCGCCTTCGTCTTGGGCTTGATGGCTGCGCTGTAGACCGGGTGGGGGAAGCCGATCTCCGGAAGGAGGAGGGGGTGATCCTTGTCACAAAGAGTATCACCCGTAGAGGTGGCCTGTAGTTTGGCCACGGCTCCAATATCCCCCGTGGAGATCGATTTCACCGCTTCCTGTTCCTTGCCCCGCAGGTGAAAGAGTTGGCCGATCCTCTCTTCCTCATTCCTAGAAGCGTTGAGCACTCGGGAGTCCGATTCCATCACTCCGGTGTAAACCCGGAAATAGGTGAGTTTGCCCACATAGGGGTCGGCGAAGGTCTTAAAAACCAAAGCGGCTAGGGGAGAAGTGGGCCTCACCTCCAAAGTCTCCTCTAGGCCCGATAGGGGGCTCCTAGCCCGCACTTCCCTTTCTACCGGGGAGGGCAGATACTCTACTATAGCATCGAGCAAGGCCTGGCTTCCCACCACCTGCGTAGCCGAGCCGCAGAGGACGAGGATGACAGACTTGGCCTTCGTCCCCGCTACCAACCCTCGCCGTATCTCCTCGGCGGTCAACTCCTCACCTTCCAGGTATTTTACGATCAACTCGTCTTCTGCTTCCGCCGCCGCCTCTACCAGCGCCTGTTGAAAGGAACGAGCCTCCTCCGATAGCTCCGGCGGGATATCCTTCTTCTCGTCTACATAGGCTTTCATAGTGATAAGATCTATCAACCCCTCGAACCCCTCTCCCACACCCATGGGGAGTTGCAGGGGAACGAAGTTTCCCTCGAACGCCGCTCTCAATTGGTTCAGGGTACGGCCAAAATCAGCGTTATCCCGATCCATCTTATTGACCAAGACGAGGCGGGGTAGATCCCTCTCATCGGCGTATTTCCAGACGAGTTCCGTGCCTACCTCCACGCCGGAGGTGGCATCGACGACGATGATACAACCATCGGCTACCCTAGTGGCGCCTTTCATCTCCCCCACGAAATCGGCGTAGCCCGGGGTATCCAGAACGTTTATCTTATGATCGCACCATTCGCAGGGTATGAGAGAGGTGTTAACGGAGATGTGACGGCGTATCTCCTCCGGGTCGTAGTCAGAGACGGTGGTTCCCTCGTCCACCTTACCCAACCGCTTTATCGCCCCCGTGTTGTAGAGCATCGCTTCCGCCAGCGAGGTCTTCCCTGCACCGCCATGAGATAATAAGACCACATTTCTTATCCGATCCACACTATACTCTTTCACCGTTCTTCCCTCCCCATAGTCAGCACTGTAATTCTACGGCAAACGGCTGGATATGTCAATTTGTTGCTTCGTGCCCATTTTACTCTCGCCCTGGAGTCGCCACCCAGACCATCTCTCGGCTGCTCTCATCGAAGGGCTGCCGGTCGAAACCGCCGTAAAGGGCCTCTACTTGGAAGCCACATAGATCCAAAAGATGCTCCATCTCGTACCGGTAGACCCAACGCAATCTCAAAGGACGGTAGGTCCGCTTCACTACAATCCCTGTTTCATCTAGCTCTTCGTAGAGGAAGAGATTCTCGATGATCTGGCGATGTTGGTCGTAGTGGCGGGTCTCCCAGATTATGATCCGGTGGCCCGTTTCGGGGTCCTTGATCTCCTTCATGCGCTTAAGGGGTTCACCCAAGGGGCTGGAGTGACTGGCGATGATTCCCAGGTCAGGCACGAAGATGTTCAAGGCCAAACGACCATCGGGGCGCAGATGACGATGGATGTTGCGCAGAGCCTGCTTCTGGTCCTCCACGCTGAGCAGAAGCAAAAAGGAGCGGAAAGGGATCATGATGAGCCCGAACCGCTGGTCTAGAGAGAAATCCCGCATATCGCCCTCTAGCAAGCGGATCCTCTCCTTCACCTCTGGGGACAACTGCACCACCTTCTGTTGGGCTACCGCCAACATCTCGGGTGAACTATCTAGACCTACCACCTCCACCCCGGCTTGGGCGATGGGGATAGTCACTCGTCCTGTGCCGCAGGCCAACTCCAAGACGGGCGGCCTTGCCCTCTCTGCCTCTCCCACGTAGAAAGTGATGTCCTCTTCGTATCCCTCGTACTGCAGATCGTAGATGTGGGCCCAGATGTCATACTCGCTCATGGCGCTCCCCCCAACCATGCACCCCAATCAATAGGCCTTGGCGAAGACCACCCGTTGTGTAGAGGCTTCACCACAGCGAATACATTTACCTCCCTCTCGTTCCTCGAGAGAGATAGCCCGGATGGTGGCTTTGGTCTCCTCCTTTATCTTGGCTTCGCACTCGGCCGACCCGCACCAGTGGGCCCAGAGGAAGCCCCCTGGCCCCTCCAGGATCCGCTTGAACTCCTGGTAGTCGTCCACTTGGTAGGAGTTCTCCTCCCGGAAAGCCAGAGCCCTACTGTAGAGGTTCTTCTGAACCTCCTCCAGGGAGGCTTCTATCCGCTCCTTGAGCCCTTCTAGAGGCGTGATACTCTTCTCCCCCGTGTCCCGCCGCACGAGGACTACCTGCTTCTTTTCCACCTCCCGAGGCCCGATTTCGATCCGGAGCGGCACCCCCTTCTGCTCCCACTCGTTGAACTTCCAGCCGGGGGTATAGGTCTCCCGGTCATCGAACTCGTAACGCACCCCCTTCAACTCATCCTTAACCCCTACCACCGCTTTTCGCACCTGGGCCTCTTGCTTATCGCTCCGCCAGATGGGGACTATCACCACCTGTATCGGCGCTAGGCGAGGAGGCAATATCAGTCCTTGGTCGTCGCCGTGGACCATGATGATGGCTCCTATCACCCTGGTGCTAAGGCCCCAACTGGTCTGCCAGACATATTCCAGGCGGTTGTCTTTGGTCTGATAGGTGATCTCGAACGCTTTGGCGAAGTTCTGGCCCAGAAAATGGGAGGTGCCCGCTTGCAAGGCCCTCCTGTCCTGCATCATAGCCTCGATGGCATAGGTGTGAACGGCTCCGGCGAACTTCTCCGATTCGCTCTTCCGCCCCACAATGACCGGGATAGCCATCTCCTCCTCGGCGAACTCCCGGTAGACCTCCAACATCCGGCGGGCTTCTTCCTCTGCCTCCTCCGCCGTGGCGTGGGCCGTGTGCCCCTCTTGCCAGAGGAACTCCAGCGTCCGCAAGAATAGCCGGGTGCGCAACTCCCACCGCACCACGTTGCACCACTGGTTGATGAGCAGGGGCAAGTCCCGCCAAGACCTGATCCACTTGGCGAACATAGCGTTGATGATCGTCTCCGAGGTGGGCCGAATGATGAGGGGCTCTTCCAGTTTCTTGCCCCCGCCATGGGTCACCACCGCCAACTGAGGTGCGAACCCCTCCACATGCTCCTCTTCCTTGGCCAGGAAACTCTCGGGGATGAAGAGGGGGAAGTAGGCGTTCTTATGCCCCGTGGCCTTGAATTTGGCATCTAGCGCCTTCTGGATGTTCTCCCAGAGAGCGTAGCCGTAGGGGCGGATGATCATGCACCCCCGCACGGGAGCGTAATCGGCCAGTTCCGCCTTGAGCACGATATCTGTGTACCAGCGGGAGTAATCTTCTTCTCTGGGGGTGACTTTCATGGACATAGCGACCTCTAGTCGAGTTTCTTAAGTTGCAATACCTGCCACTTCTGACCGCCTAAGAGGATTATACGGGAACTTCCAGGAAGAGCAAGCGGGTAGGGGGCTTGGGATACCGGGAAATGGGTGGCTGTTCTAAAGGCAATCGAATCGATTTGCGCCTTAGAGTGTTGTAAATATCAAACCTCTTGAAGGGAGGCCCTTTACCTCTATGCGAGAAAGAATACGCGATATAGAAGCGATTTCAACTATAGTACTAGGAGAAATCTCTGGCGGGATCGACGCTAGGCTGTGTTCCTTAACTCTACTTGAACGCAGCAGGAAAGCTCGAGAAATGGTGGATCTGGGCATAAGAGGCATCGAGGTAGAACCGATTCCCTCTTCTTTGGATGAAGGAGAGAGGGCGATTTTGGTGAGCAATTATCCCTCAGTTTCAAAGACCCTATGGGCACTTTTGAAAGTGGGGTGCCGTCTACCTGGAGAGGGATTTCGGTTGAAAGCAATTGGCAGGAAAGAGGTTAAGACCGAAGCAAACTTATTGTTGAAAGCACTTGGCATAGACAAACTCATCTTTCCAGCGCAGAAAGATGAGGCCGGGGTATATAAGTTGGAGCGTAGAACCTACAGAGAAGTTCTAGGCTATCTTGATGAGCCGGGGCGAGTTTTATGGCTTTCCCTTACAGGGAAGACCAGGGGTAACGGCCTGTTGGAGGGAGATCTGAGAACCGGGGCGGCGCTATTCTCTCTCACAAAAGGACTGCCGATTATACCGATGGGGCTGGTCACCAAAGAAGAGAGAGGCAAATCGAAGGTGGTGGAGGTCAGATTCGGAGAGCCGATAGATCCACCAAAGGTAGGGGAGATGACCGAACTTGAAAGAAGCGATTTTCTGATCGACTTTTCGAAGTTGGCGATGTGTGAGATAGCGAAACTATTGCCCGCAGGGCAACGGGGCGATTTTGAAAACATTGAAGAAAAAGGGGCAGAAATTGAAAGAGGGTTAGACTCATACCAGGTCCAGACTGTGATATACTGAAGAAAGCAAATCAGTTCTAGCACCATTGAAGCCGAGACTCTTTTACGTGGCATCAGATATTGGACACAATTCTCTATGCACCGTCGCCCTAAAGGGCGACGGTCTCTGTCAGGAGACAGGTCACAAGAGACAATAACCCCTCCTAAATCACGTTTGACTGGAGGGGTTCTTTTCTTGGATAATAGAGGTAGGGCTGGGCGGCGGCCCAGCCCTTGGCGGCGACGAAGCATCTCTAGCGCTTGGAGTGCGGCATGAGAGCGCCGGCGCCATCTTCATGAAAACCTCCCGCCGGATACCCCCCAGCTTGCTGGGGGGAGGAAGCGGGCTCCCCGAAGGCGAGAGCCCGGTTGCACTTTGAAGCAAAGTGCTGTAGAAGTAAGACATGTGCGCGTTAAGAAGAAGCAGCCATGCCGTCTATGACATCAAGTACCACTTCGTCTGGATTCCCAAGTATCGCAAGCAAATACTCGTGGGAGAAGTGGCCGAGTATACCAAGGAGGTATTTCGGCGGATTGGCGAGGAATATGGCTTGGTCGTCGATACGGTGGATGTGGAGGAAGACCATGTGCACATATTCCTCGAAGCTTTGCCAAAGTACTCTCCGGCGCGGGTGGCACAGATCCTGAAAAGCATCTCGGCCCGAGAAGCCTTCCGCCGGTTCCGCTGGTTGAGGCAGCAGCTATGGGGAGGGGAGTTGTGGGGAGATGGGTATTTCGTTCGATCTGTGGGAGACCAGGTGACAACTGACATAATCAGGCGATACATCAACTATCAAAGAGACCAAGCTGGTCAACTAAAGCTGTGGGAGCAGGCCCAAAGCCCCGCAGCTTGCTGCGGGGTTCTTTACTTGCCCTCATATAACCTTTCTTTCTCGCTGATTGCTTGGCACTGGCCCCTCTTGGTAGCTGGGCTTCTGTTTCTCGCAAGCTGGCGGAGATCAAGAACATCGGGAATCCCTCAAAACAGCGCATGACAACCTGTTTGCGGTTCGCTTGATAGGGCTGGCTAGTCGGTAGGAACGTAAGCCACCTCTTCTGCGGCAGGGTGAGAGGGGGGTCCTCCGCTGGTGGTGATCGTGATTGGACTCGCAGGATCGGGGTGGTTTCCCTGTTTGTGCCACGGCTCGGGGTAAGCTCGAAGCATGATTCACATCACACCCACTATCGCGATTGACGAGAGCGAAATCCAACTGGAATTCATACGCGCTTCGAAACCGGGTGGGCAGAAGGTCAACAAGGTCGCCACGGCCGTGCAACTACGCTTCGATGCGGGCAACTCGCCATCCCTACCCGATGACGTTCGCGAACGGCTGGTTCGTCTGGCCGGCAGGCGGATTACTCAAGACGGTGTACTTATTATCAAGGCGCAGCGGTTTGGAGCGCAGGATCGAAACCGTGAGGACGCGATCGATCGGCTGATTGAGTTGATCCGTAAGGCAGCGGAAAAGCCCAAAACCCGCCGTAGGACAAGGCCAACGCTTGCTTCGAAGAGGCGCCGGCTGGAGAGCAAGCGTCGCCGAGGCGAGACAAAACGCGTGCGATGGTCCGTTCCACCTTCCGAAGAGTAGCCCTACGCAGTCAGCGAACTGCGGAAGAAGACCCGCTTCCTCTCTCCGTCGCCTTATCTCCGACGCATTTACATTCTCTCCTCGGATACCTCTACCGCCCTCTCGTGAGCCTCCGGACGCCTTCGGAGGGCTTCGGAATTGCGTGAGCATACGGACCTCGCGGTAGAGGATATGCCATCTCTACGATACTAGAAGATGAGGTTCCTCCTCACCTGGTAGCGAGGTCCGTGGAACTTTCTAGGGCCAGTTGCTAAAGTGGCCTCGTCGTGTTATACTTTTTATGATGTCAAGACGGAGGCAGAATCCCTGTGCGCGTACTAAAACGTCTCTTCGGCTACGTACGCCCGTACTGGAAGACGCTGGTCGCTACGGGCATCTTGTTGCTCCTTCAGACTGGACTGAGTCTGCTCCCACCTCTTCTGCAACGGGACATCGTGGATCAGGTCATCGGCCCCCACGACCTTTCCCGCCTCGGCACGGTGATCGTTGGACTGATCGGCGTTTATGCCCTGCTGTTCCTCACGGAGGTGGGCGACCAATACATCCGCCACGTGCTGGGCGCTCGCTTCATCCTTGACCTGCGCGTGCACATCTACACCTACCTGCAGCGGCTGTCCCTCTCGTTCTTTGACCGAACCTCCACCGGCGAACTGATGTCGCGGGTGACCAATGACGTCAACGCGCTGGAGCAGTTCGTCACCCACGGTGTCACACTGACGCTTGT